>Ga0209482_1000891_pt1 | contig 23269 bp, 10 predicted proteins | sample CoawatmetaG10DNA_FD_187512 | JGI IMG/M metagenome (GOLD analysis project Ga0209482, IMG submission 187512) | Marine microbial communities from the West Antarctic Peninsula - Coastal water metaG104-DNA (SPAdes) (version 2) | ecosystem: Environmental > Aquatic > Marine > Coastal ...
TTTCTATCTTCTTCTCTTTGCTTTTCAGACATCAATTGCCATTCTGGCCAACCTAGTGACATAGCTATACGTTTCCAGTTTTCATTATCATCATCTAAAGCTCCTTTAATATTTTCTACTTTTTGATATAACCTGTCAAGCGGTACGTTTGTAGTTGAAGATATAACTTTAGCAGCAGCTTCGTAAGCAGGATTATTAATATTAAAAGGATCTCTTGCTTCTGGATCTTTTCTACCATACTCCCAAGTAGTCATACCTTGTCTAAACTTACTAACTTTAATATCTACTGGTGGTGATATATCTAATAATTTTAAAGCAACATCAGCATACTCAGGTCTTGATTTTTTAGATCTATCATAAATATCTATAGCTATATTTTTCAATGTAGAAACAACTGCACCACCAATTCCTAATCCTCTAAGTATATTATCAGACATGCTATTTATTGTTTTAGCTCCTTTATATTTTTCTAAAAATGATTGTTGTTCTTCTTCATCATCATTGAAAGCAACTGCAAATAAAGCAGACTGCAGTGTAGTAAATATTATATTTTGCAAAGCTCCGTAATAAAGTATTTTACTAACATTGTCTTTCCAATCGCCTCTTCCATTTACTAGGTCTAAACCAGCTTTTTTCATTATTCTTGAATACTGACTTGGTGTATTTGCAAATGCTAATATAACCTTACCAGCTGTGCTAGCTTGTTGTTGAGATATTTTACTTGGATCTGATGATTGCTGAGATTCTTCTGATTTTGCTTTAAAATCTTCAAAAGCTCTAGCTTCTGCATCAGCCTTGCTCAAACCTTGTTTTAAATATGCATTAACTTTATTTCTATAATAGCTAGCTCCACCAGTTGCTATTGCAAAACTATCTGCTATTTGAGTTAGTACAAAACCTTTTTTAAGTAATGTTGCAATTACAGCTTTAGATTTGTTTGTACTTGTTTTAGCAGACTCAGCTATTTCAGACTCACTTACATTTATCTTTAAACCATTACGTCTATCAACTAAATAATCTGAATTCATTAAACTCATAAAGTCAGACCAGTACTGTGGTTGATTAGCAAAAGCTTTACCAGCTTTAAATAAATTATTATCACCAGTTATTTCTATAAAATTTAATGATGATATAGTTTGTAACACCGCTGATCTAGCATTTAAAAACATTACACCACCAATAGAACCATTAATATAATCTAAAAATCTAGATTCTATTCTACCCATAGCAGCGCCTCTATTATTTCCTGTTTTCATTCTTCTAATAGAATCTTCTAAAGCTTCTCTATATTTAGAGCCATAAGCTGCTTCTAATTTATTTAAGTTTTTGTTAGAAAAAGCTTGATCAATATTTTCATTCCATTGAGCTAAATATTTTGTTCTACCTGTAGTTCTTAAACCTTCTCTCATGTCGGTAGTAATAGTTCCAGCTAGCCAATTTTTACCAGGATAGTGATAACCATTACTTTTATTTATAGATATTAATTGGTTAGAAAAAATACCTATTTCACTATTTTCATTTACAAATTGATTAATTTCTTTTAAATCTTTTTTAGATAAACCTTCAACTTCTATACCTTGTTGATTCCAAGCGTTTATTCTAACTATATCTTCAAAAGTAAAACCTCCAAAAGCTTTCTGTTTTAAATTCTTAGGTATACCTTCTAAACTATTTTTAAGAGCTTTAAAATCTGCTGCTAAAGTGTTTTGAGCAACTACTAAATCATTAACGCCTCTGTTATAAGTTTTGATTAAATTTTCTTGCATCCACTCCCACTGTGCATCACCTTTTTTTCCTTTACCTAATAAGTTATATAGTAAACCTCCAAAGTCTTCTGCTGAAGCTGGTATTAAATCAAAGCTTCTTTTACCTCTACCTTCTGATTTAGCTCTTACGTCTGAATAATCTTTGAAAGACTCTATACCAGTTTTTTGATATATAATGTCATTCATTGCTTGATCTACAGACTCACTGAATTTAATTTTAGCTTGCTGAACCTTAGATTTAACATCAACTGCATCTAAAACTCTCTTAACAGCTGCTATATTCTTATACGCATCATCAGCAAAATAAAAATCATTATAACCTTCACCAGCTTTATTTAGTATCCATTGAGACTTTGCTAATGGTGAACCGTTTTCTAATGTAGCTATATTTTCAATTGGAATATCTATACCTAAACCATCTAAAAAAGTTTTTATTTCCATAGCTGCTGCTACAGGTCTAGCTGTTAGTATAAATAAGTCTTGAGAACCTCTTTTATCAAATATATTTTTAGCCGCATCAAATAATGGACCTTTAACGCCTTCTTTTACTTTGTTAAATTCTGAAAAATCAAATTTAGCTCCCTGCATAGTTAGCGTTACACTTTGATTTGCAAACTCAGAAGCATTTAATTTACCTTTTGATCCATCAGACATAGTATATAACACGTTGCTTTTACTTTGAGCTATAGTATCATCAAAATCAAATACTCTTATTTTCTTTTCTTTTGCGTTAGGATCTCTTGCTATTTTTAAAGCTTGATCTAATTGCTCTGCAAGACTAACAAACTCATAATTAGTATTACTTTCTGTTGGTACTACTTCACTATAGCTTATTAATTTTTTATTTTCTGGTTTTGCTTTTTCTACTTGCTTATCTAAGTTACTCCATTCTTGACCTATTATTTTACCTTTATCTTTACCACCTAAAACTTCTACTGGATACATGTTTTCCATACCCATATTAATATCATTATAATACCTATCTAATTCAGACATTGTAGTATTCCAGTCTAATGGCATATCTTTTTGTAACTGTATGTCAAAATTCTTGTCCATTGATATAGGAATAATAGCTACTTTATATCTATCTTTTAATTGGTCAATATCAACACTCTTATCACCATTAAAATATTTAGTAAGTTCAAGAGCCACATAATCTGTAGGTATAATATGCTCGTATCTTAATTGACTAGGTTTCATTTCTGGTCCTACGTAATGATATGCAGCAGGCGCAGCTGCTTTTAATATAGAATTCATGCCAGCTGTTTTTAAACTCGCCATTGACATTGCAAAATCTAAATCAGTTCCAGTGTCTTTAATATACTGTAAATACTCCATCATTAAGTTCCAAGCTTCGTCTGCTTCTTTTTGTCTCATATCATATTCAGACTCAAATTTTGCTTTTGTCTTAGAACCAGACTGAGAAGGGGAAGTAGTACTTAAAGTTTTTCCAGTAGATACAAACTTACCATCATCATCTATAAAACCTTGGTCTGGTTGTCTTAAAGGTATTGTAATTCCGTCTATAGTTACCTCAGTTGGAGTAAAAGTTTTAACACCATTTTTGTCAACACTTGTTTCTCCAGTAATTTTTTCGACACCTGGTATAGTTGATAAGTTGTTATCAACATAATCTTGGGTGCCATCGTATGTTTGTAGTCTCTTGTATCTACCGTCTTTACCAGCTGTGGCTTGATGCCCTTTCATCCATTTTAAACTAGTAACAACTGTGTCTAAAGCAGCATCAAATGGGCTTAATCCTTGTTTTAAATTATTTTCGTAATAGTGGTTACTAAACCCTGTAGAAAGTTCTCTTTGTCTTTTTTGACCTGCCTCACCTTTTTTAAACAGTTGAATAAAACTTTTACCAATACCTAATAATTTTTTTAAATTAGTACGAGAGTTATTTAAACCAATACCTTGAAACAAGAAGTTTGCTGTGTTTACTTCTAATAATTTATTTTCTTTATCTAAATATCTTTTTAAAGGCTGCTGAATTTCTTTAGCAAAATTCTTTAAAGTTTCTAAACCTTTTTTGCCTTTAAAGTTAACATTATTAGGGCTATTATAAACTGTTTTTTTCAAAGCATCGTAAATAGTATTAACGCTAGGATTTACGCCTAGATCTTTGAAGTTTTTAACAAATAAATCAGCTTTAGAACTAAACTCTGATCTTTGATCTGTATCTAAAGATTCACTAAACTTAATAACGTCTTGTGATCTTTTTTCTCCAGCTTTTTGGTCAAGCACTTCTTGCATATTACTCATTACATTGTCTATATAAAAAGATGTAACTTCATTACTAGTCATACCAGTTCTATCAGATAAATCTGCTATAAAGTCTGGATCAGTACTTAATTTAAATAATTCTGTTTTAGCAAGCTCTTGAGCTATAGGCTTAATTAAAGATTTTTGTCTTTCTATTAAAGTAGTATAACCACCTCTTGTAAAGTATTTAGCAAAATCTTGTGGATCTGGCTTTTGAACTTTAAATATTTGTTTTCTATAATTAGTTACTTTACCTTCGTCAGTAACTTTTTTAATATCTTCTCTACCTACTTCTTTTAATTTAAATACATTACTCCAAGCTTTACTTTTAGCTTTTTGTTTTATTAAATCAATAGGCATAGCTCCTATTATAGTATCTCTATTTGCATTTATAAAATCTACATATTGTTTTGGAGCAAAACCTAATACACTTCTAGTGATAGGTCCCATTTGAGCTTTTATAACTTTAGTTATTTCTGTTGTTATAGCTTCATTAATTTCTTTAGTTACAGTTTCTGAAGTAACTCCTTTTGTTATAGCTAGTTTTTTTAATCTTTTAGAAACAATATTTTTAACTTCATCAAACACTTCAGGAGTAACTATAGATAATTCTTCAAAAGATTTTAAATCCCTGCCTTCAGTATCTTTCTGTTCAGTGTCTATTATTTCATCTATCTTAGCTCCTTTAACATCTTCTATTTGCTTAGCAGTTTCGCTATCTATAGACATGTTATTGGTTATTAAATCGTTTGGTAAATACCCTAATATTCTTTGATTTAATCTAGCATTAATCCATTGTGCTAGTTCTATATCACCAAACTTAGACATGTTTCTATTTTCATAAGCTTTAACTAGTCCAGGTATACCAGAACCACCTGTAGCCATATCAGAAACAACATCTTCTAATATCTCATTATTAAATCCATCAAAATCTCTTGGTTTTATTAAAGTTTTACCAACTCTAAAACCTTTATTAAGCCTAGAAGTAATAAAGTTTCTATATAAATTACCAATTTCAAATCCTTTGTCTTTTATAGATTTATTACTATTATAGATCTGATCTACTTCATCAAAAAGTTTTTTATCTTTATTTGATAAGTTTACAGTTTCAGAAGCTTTAACTTGAGATGCTGCTATTCTACTTTGAGTTCTTGTATCACCAATAGGTATAACTTTTCCTTTTTTATCAACAATGCTAAATCTATCTTGAGCTTCTGCTAAAGCAGTAACGTCTACATCACCTGCTGCGATTTTTTTACCAAATCCTAAGAAAAATTCTAATATATCTTTTTGACCTTTAAATTCTATATTGTAATCACCTTCAGACGCGTTCATAAGACCATCATTCATTAGTTTACCCATTATAGCTTTAAAGTTGTCCATTTTGTCTAAATCAACTTTCCCCTCAGGTATTAATTCTATAAATGAGGATATAACTTCATCATAATCAAAATCGCCATCTAGCTCTAAATTAGCATTACTAGCTCCCATAGCTTTAAGAGCATCTTTTTGATCTGTATAAACTAAGTATTTAATTATTTGATCACCTAGATTCTTAAAAGCTTCAGGATTATTTTTTAATAATTTTCTACTAATAGTGTGAGTATTTTCATGAAGGCCAGTAGTAAATCTTTTATTTGTTGTCATGTTCTCTCTAATGACAAAATCTAAATTAAATCCACCAGCAGCTGCAGATACAGATCCACCGTTTAAATTCCCTTTGTATATAGCATTTAATGTTGTTCTTCTATTGTTTTCTAGATTTGTTTTTGCTTCAGGATTTGTTTCTAATTCTATTGCAACATCAAAAGCATCTCCAACTTCTTGAGCCGCTTGCTCTTTAGATTCAAAATCAATAAAAGTATGTCCTAATTTTTCTGATTGTTTTCTATCTTTTTCAAGTTGCTTATCCATTTGCTGCTCAAACATTATATTGTCAGCTTCTATAGCTATTTCAGCACCAGTGGGATTGTAATTGCTTTTGGGATTTTTGCTAGTTCTATTTTTATCAAATAAGCTTTGTGTAGCTTGATCAGTTACTTGTGTATATTCTTTTCTTTTAGAATTATTTATATCTTTTCCAGCAGCACTCATCATTAATGCACCGTATGGACTTCCAAATGTTTCTGTATTATTAAACATTTCCATACCTTTTTTAGCTGCATTATAAACAGTACCTATAGTCTCTAATTCTTGCTCTTTTTGAATATCAGTTTTGTCACTGTTAACTACTTGATAAGCTTCATTTCTTATATTATATAAATTAGTTTGACCTTCTATAAAATCAGTTGCAGCGTCAGGTAACATGCCTTGTTCTCTAACGTTTTCTTCTACTGTTAAATAAGCGTCTACGGCATTAGCTTCATAAGTTTGTATTAAACTAATGTTTGAGTTTATTTGAGCCTTAGCATCTTCAACATTTATAGTATTGTCATTTTTAATACTATTTACTAATTTAGAATTAGCTCTTCTTAGTTCATTAGCTTTTCTAGTGTTAGTATTTATAGTATTTAAATCAGCATTATTTGTAAAATTTTTAGTTCCTGCTACATATAAGGCAGGAGTTCCACTCATACCAGCTCCCCAAAACCCTGAAGAAACAATAGTTTCTTTCATGTTTTCAAAGAAAGGTTTACCATCTATTAAATTTTGTCCACCAGTAGTTAATCCTTCAAAAAACATTTCACCAAGAGTTTCTGGTATAATATCTTTTCTTAAATGCTTACTTATTTCTTGAGAAAAACCTTCAGCTAGTTCTCTTTCTAATAAGTCATCGCTAGCTCCTGCTATTTTACCTATACCTTTATTTAACATAGGTGCTGTACTAAAATAAGCTAAAGTACCTTCAACAAGGCCATAGCCTAATGATTTTAATAAAACTTCAGAATCACTATATAAATCTTTACCAGCTTTAAATTCGTCATAATTCATGTCTGAAAACTTACCTCCAAAACTAGACATACCTACAAAAGTAGAGCTAGATACATTAGATATGGTTTGTAAAGCTTTTCCTGTTATGCCAGCGCTTTTAGCTGCAGCACCGGTTAAACCTCCAGTAGCTATCATAGAAACTATTAATGGAGCTTGACTAGCTATACTTTGATAAGTATATTGACCAACATCTTCCCATGAATTTATATCATCAAAACCAATATCATCTTTATAATCATCTCTAACATCTTCTTCCCAATTTTTCAAAGCCATCATAGCTTGCTGTACTGGATCTTCTATGCCTAAGTTTTCCATCACTAAATTGGCAGCTATACCAGTTGGACTAATATATTTACCTAATTGATAAAGTCCATAGGCAGTATTGGTAACTAAATCTATTGTAGCTAAACCTAGGCTTACCCCAAACTTTGATAAATCATTATAATTTTTTCTTACAATATCTAATTGTTGTCTCTTATCTTTGCTTTCACTTATTGATACATTTATGCCTTCAGCTTGTTCTTTTATTGAACTACTTAAAAACTCAAATCTATCTATTTCACCTTGAAAACCATCGTAAAGCCATACTGGCATTTTTCTACCGTCTTCTGTTTGATAGTATTTTTCACCTGGTTTTATTTCATACTGAATATCTTTATCTTCTTTAAATTCGCTAAACAAATTATAATAATAAAAACCACCTGATTCTTTACCGTTGATATCTTTTTTTAAACTACCATCATTGTTTATACCAAAGCTATCTAATTCTTCAGCATAAACTCCTAGTAATTTAGATTTTTTTTCTATTTCTGACTCTGACTTATTTAATGAGACTTTAGATTTGAACTTTATTTCATTTCTTTCTTTTTCATTTAAATCTTTATTACCTTTATTATCACCTTTTTCTATGTAGTTTTCATATTGCTTAGAAGCATATTTTTTTAAATAATTTCTTTTAATTATTTTTCTAACTTCTTGTTCTACTATAGGTAAATCTTCTCCATTTTCATCTTTAAAATTTAATCCAGCTTTAGCTAATTGATTTCTAGCTTCGTTAAACTCGTTTTCATATCCAAACTCTTTGTTTACTTCTCTTGTTCTGTAAGCTTGATTAGAAAATTTAGTCGTGCTTGATTCTGAAGACGGAATGTAGGGATCAAACGCGTTGCCATTGTCTCTTTCTATTTTTTCTAATTCATAAGTTACACCACTAAACAATGTAGAACTGTTAGCAAATTCATCAGCATATTTTAACACATCTTCAGGTATGCCAGAATACATGCTATTACTATTTTTTATATCATAAGAACTTAAATCAGCGAAGTCTTTTTCATTTGATTTTATATTTTCTGCTAACTCTTCTAAAGTATAATTACCTTTTTCATCTAAGCCTAGTAGTATATCAGCTAATTGAGCTTGAACTATACTAGGGTCTTTAGAAATATCTAAAACAATTTGTTCATCTTGTAATCCATCTATAAATATTTTATTTTCGTCAGTTTGCCCAAGTGCACCAGTTTGACCAGTACCAGCAGTTACACCAGGTATTATTTGACTTAAATAACTACTAAGACCTGAGGCTTGTTCTTCTGTTGATAGTATATCTTTATCTAATTCAAATAAACTAAGTGGTATAAGTTCATTAATCTTTTCTCTTCTTGTTACTTGTTTCTCCCCATCTTCAAAGGTAGGTTTTTTTTCTTGACTAGCTATACCATCTTGACCTCCACCACCACCTTGACCCTCTAGCATACCTTCTATGATACTATTAACCTCGTCACTAAAATTATATACAGTTTCTATTATACCTACTGTATCTTCTTCTAACAACTGATTAAAGTCTTCTATTTCAATATTAGTCTCTGTAACGGCTAAATATGCTTGATATAATATATTTTCTGGATCCATAAATAATATTATTTTTTATTTAAATTAAGAATATGGGCCTGATAATTCTCTACCAGGTAGTCTTTTACCTGTAACTGGATCGATCATACCACCACTACCTGCTTGTATAGATCTATCACTGCCTTCGATAGAGACTGGAAGCGAGTTAGATTCGCTAGGCTCAAATGATTTTATAAATCTTTCTACTAAAAAGTTGTCTAAATTTTCTTGACTATAAGTATCTAAACTATTGCCTAAACCAACCCACAAAGCTTCAGGATCGTAATTTTGATTGCCATTTTTATCTTGTGCTAAATAATAATTTTGAATATAGTTTTTACCTTGATCTGTTTTAGCAAATTTTCTAAATTTTGGTACGTCTAAACTAGTGTACGTTGTTGTAGAGGGCTTTACTTTTAATGTTCCATCATCGTTTTTCTCCACCTTGCCTCCAGTTGGTGAATTACGTTTTGTGTAAATACCAAAGTCATAAGCTGTTCCTTTAGAATCTTTAATTCCTGCTTGCATGTAACTCTGTACAGTTTGTAAACTATCTTTTTGTATTTTGTTAAAATAACCTTTATTAGATTTAAGTCTTTTTTCTATTTCAGTATTGTATTGTCCTAAATCAACAGGAGATCCAAATAGTGGTTTAGGATTTTTTTTATCAGAAAAGTCGTATTCGCTAACTGTAAAATTACCGTCTTTATTAGGAAATATACCTACATTACCTTTTTCTTCATTTAAGGAGTCGTATATAGAAATCATTTCTGGTCTAAAATTAGTTAAAATATTTTCTAGTTCATTATTCTCTTTTAATTCACTATAAATTTCGTAGCCAGTATAAAAATTAGTTATTTGAGTTTTAAGATTTTTTATTTGATTACTGTATTTTATTCTAACATTACTTATATCTCTCAAAGAAGCGTCTGCACCACCTAGTTTTTTTATCTCTTCTTCCATATTATATCTTATAATATTTATGTTTTCATTAATAGCGTCTTCTTGAAAAGTTTCTTTTCCATCATAATCTCCAAATTCTACATTCTTATCATTTTTTGTTTTAATAATGTTGTCTTTGATATCATATATATCTTTGTCTATGTCTGAATATGCAGTAGTATAAAGCTTAGCTTTTTTAATTTTATTTTCTTTTTGAATTTTTTCAGCTCTAATTCTATTTACTTCCATTTGCTTTAAAAACATAGCTGAATTATTAGCTACAGTTTGATTAAGCATTTCAACATTTTTAACAGCTTGATTAGCTCTCGTTTGTATCATTTGTGGATTATCGTATGCTCCCATATTTTTTATATTATTTTAAGGATTACCTAACAGTACGCTATTAGAACCTAATGAATTTGGGTCTGTAAAACCAGAACCATAAGAATAAGGATTGTAACCACCTGATCCAGCAGCTCCACTAGTATAAGCCGTGTTACCGCCTCCCATGAAAGACGTGGTTTCATCGTCTACGCCCACGCCTCCGTCTCCAGTGGCAAGGTTTGCTAAATTTCCTAAATTATTTAGCATAGCAGATGTATTAGAGGCTTGAATTGATTGCCCAGATACTTGATAGTCAGAAGCTCTTTGAGCAGCGTTTTGAGATAAACCTGCTAATCTATTTAGTTGTTGCACATCTCTAACCTCTTGTCTACCGTATACACCAATTTCTTCTTGTATTGCAGATTGTTCTATTGCTAACTGCTGTTGTCTTTTTTGAGCTTCACCACTTAAATATAATTGTTGATTTTTTAATTCTTGATTTTCAATTACAGCAGCGACTTGCGCTTTACTTGCTGCAGCTTGTCTAGCTAGTTGGGTAGCAGCACCCGCGCCAACGCCTGCCCTGTTTAAAGCATTTAACGTATTAGCTAATGCTTCATCAGTTTCTGCTATTTTTAAATTAACGCCTTGCATTGCGATACCTAGGTTCTGATATGGATTTACTATATTATCTCCTAGAGCCCTTATGTCATCAGATCTATCAATTACTTGTTGTCTATTTCTTTCTAAAGCTTTTATTTCCGCATCTCTAGCTAATACCGCCTGCCTTTCAATCTCAGCTGCATCATTAGCATCGTTTCTAGCTCTTCTATTTTGAATACCACTATAAACCATACTACCAATTGTAAGACCTATCATAACCAATGGAGCAATTCCTAGTTGAGGTTCATAATTAAATGTTTCTAATATTTCTAATAACATGTTTTTATTTTTAATTTTTAAATTGAAGAAACTACAAAATTGGATGATGCGGAGAAAAGTTGTTTAGCTCCACCTACATCAGTGCTTGAATCTATTGACATTTTAACTGTCATTAAATATCCTTTAACACCGCTTAGACCACTTCCAAATATAATTTCACCTGGTTTAGCTACACTAGAATTTATTAGATTAGCTACATAATGATTTTCTTTTCTATCAAAACCAGCCCTAAATATTGGTTCAATTAACGTAGCTGGGTATACATTTCCTAAACTATCATATTGACCTTCTACATAGCTTTTAACATTGTTAGTAGTGTCTTGGTATTGATTAAAATCTCCAATGTTTTTAACTTGATCAAAACCTTCAAAATCTGATACATAACTATCAACTTCCCAACCGTTATTACCCTCGTACGCTATAGTATTAAAGTTTTTAACTATACTAGGATTTGGATTTAATATAAATTCTACAAAAGAATCTGCTGGAGTTGTAGCTCCGTAAAACTTACCTCTATTGTTTACTACGCTTTCATCATAATGCTTATAAACATTACTATCAATGAAAGTGAAAAAGTTATTTTTTAAACTACCCATAAAATCAGGTTTATAACTATAAAAACTTGTCCAACCTCTTATTTGCTCGTCATAACCTAAAGTATCAAAATTGCCATTATCAGAATTTAAAGGTGTTACAGGAGCTGCGACAGTTCTAGGCTTGTTTTGAAGAGATACAGTATAAGCAGACTGATGAGCATCCCAAGAGCCTAATACTCTTCCTCTTCTAAAAGTTACAAAATTCATGACGCTGTAAGTTCCAGCAGTACCAAAATCAAAACTACCACTTAATTTAACTTTATTATTACTTAGTATTGAAACAACTGTTAATCCCGTAGAAGTAACATTTAAATTTGAAGCATTTATAATTTCTACTGAAGAACCAATTTCTACTGTAGCACTAATAGTAGTTACTAACTCAACTTCATTTAACAATCCTGTTGTTGTATTTTCTATATCTGCACTAACAACTTGTCTTTCGTAGTCATCAGATATTAAAGCTAAGTTGTCTCTAAAATAATCCCTCATGCCATATCCTGAGATTTCTGTTATACCGTCCCTAGAAAGTCTAAGAATTGCAGCTCTATCTCTATCAGCAAAATACTTTCTATAACCATATACTGCAAAAGATTCTGGGTTTCTACTAATTCCATATTCACCTAAATAAGGAACGCTTTGTCCAAGTACAGGTGCTTCACCACCTGTCTCTAAAGAACCTTGATCGCCTGTGTATATAGCGTTTTTATTTATTAAAACTTTAGTTACTTTGTTCTCTTGAAGAACCATTAGATTTGAATTTTCAGCATAAATCTTCTGTATAGATCCATCTAGAGGGTCTAAATCTCTAACTAAAGCATCAGCTATAGAAAAAACATTTGTTTCATTAAAACCTGTTCTAGTGTTTAAAAGACCAGAGTATATTAAACTATTTTTTCTATTAGTACTATCTACATTTTCATTTACTACATAAGCTCTTACCCCTAAACTTATTTGAGCATTATTAAAACCACCTTTAATTCTAGATTCTTCTATATAATAATTTTGGTAAGTATCATTTAAATATTCTCTATCTGAAATCGGTGTTTTAGATCCAAACGGATAAGAAGGATAACCAGCTGTATTTGAAGCACCATACCACGGTAAGCCTGGCCAGCTTGGAACTCCATCTTTAGTGGATCCGTCAGCAGCAGCTTTGCTTAATACTTTTTTTAACCAAAAAGAATTAAAATATCTTATACCTACTTGATAACTCATATTATATATATTACTTGTTTTTTAATTTTATTACACTACCCAATAGCATTAACAGCTACTGAACACACAGCGGTAAGTCCTCCACCATCTTGTACTACTATTGGAATATTTACAGTTCCGAATCCTTGATTATATGCATCTGGCTCTATAAACAATTCCACTAAATTATTTCCAGGCGTATTTTCTATAGTGAAATAAGGAAAAAGTGTTCCGCCTGGTTCAAGTTCTGGATTTGCTATAGCATCAAAAAACACTGTCATGTCTCTACGTATACCGTATATATTACCAAGATTTGTTCCATTTCTAATTATATAATTAATAGCTAATTGTCTAGTAGTATTTGCGCTTACAGTTATTTCTCCACTACAACCTGGAGTTCCATTCCAAACAGCGTTGGGACCTTGACTGATTGGGTTTATTGAAGGTATTACATTTGTCAAACGTGGAGGATTAAACCCAAAAAACGGATTAGATGGTACAACACTAAAATCTAAATCTCTAGTAGTTGAAATACCATCATCAAGGTAATTTATAGTTGGAGAAACAACTCTTAATTTAAAATTAAATATATCGTTATTAGCGCTATTATTGCCAAAATATCTATAAACTGTATTTCTTATATTATAAGGTTGTGAACCATCTGCTAATGTTGCCATAGCATAAACTTCAAACTGAGATGTTATATCATTAGGTGTTGGTGCAGAATCCGTGACAGATATTAACGTAACTACTGGCTCATAACCAAGAAGAGCCACATTACTAGTTGTTATTGGTTCTCCAGAATCACTAGCCACTAAAAAGCCAAGATTTCCTACACCTGATTTGAAAAGGCCTGCTAAATCAGTTAGTAATCCAAAGTTTTCATTAAATAAAAATGATAATGAAGTAGTTGCAGTCGTGCCTGTTTCATCACTAGCAACGTCACAAAAACCATAAGGAGTGAATTCATCGTTTAATGATATTCTAGTATTTAAATCAGATATTACTCCTGTAGTGCTAGTTTCCCAATATATATCTAATTTAGAAATCAAAGGCTTTGTTTCAAATACTGAAAATATAGGTAGTAACCCATCTTCTGGACCGAAGGTATTTCTAGTAATAGTCACTGGAAATGTTGCATCACCATTTCCAAAACCACTTATAGTTGCTGTTGCTGTCTTTGTTGGTGCACCAGCAGTTAATCCTATAGTTTGCCAACCATCACCGTTATCAGTTATACCTACTTCAGTAACACCACCTGCATTAGCGCTGAATTTTATTTTTAAATCTTTATTTTTAAATAAATTATCAGTTGCTGTAGCTCCAGCAAAAGAAACAGGTATGTTAATTGCTCCGGTTGCTGGATAATCAGTACCAGCGGCTGAGATGGCACCGAGACTTATTTCATATTCCGCAGCATCAGGGCTAGGTCCTATTTGACCAAAAAAAGTAATCCCTTGCGCAGAGGTAGTGCTATACATGCTCATTCTAGCTATAAAGGGGTTTGATTGAAAATTATAAAAAACAGGAGCTGTATTAAAAGGAAAAGGAACTATATTCCCAACTGAGAATAAGCCTAAATCATCACCAGTTCCAATAGCTGTTACTATTTCAGTGATTTTCCCTGGGTAATATTGCCTTGTTCTAGCTTTGTTTTGGCCTGTAGCTTGATCATTGTAATAATTTATAACTCTAGTAGAAAGCTTAATAGAGGAATTCTCTATTTGACTACCAGAATCTAAATCTCTTTCTCTATCTCTAGTTTTCAATAAAGTCTCTCCTTCGGCAGTGTATGGATCTACTTGAAATAAATTACCATTTGTATCTGTAAAATTATAATAATCAGGATCTTCTGAAAAAGAAGGTCTACCTGTTTTAAAAACATTTTGATTAGGACCTACTATTGATATATCTTTAGGTATTTTACTTAAATTATCAGAATATAAAGCAAAATGAAAAATAGGTTCTTCTTCACTAGCGGCTAAAGGATTTGCAGTTTCTCCATCTACATAACCATTTAAAACTCCTGGACAATAAACATTATAATAATCAGTTTGATCTTGTTTAACAACGGCTTTATAAGAATACCAGCCTGTTGGATTAGATATATTATATAGACCAGGTGTTCCAGTGTTGCTATTGAATACGGAGCTTATATTAGTAAGAAAATTAATTTTTAATTGATCCCCAGGCCATGTGTCAGTTGAATTTAATAATCTATTTGTTAATGGGCTAGCATTTAAGCTAGTATTATAATAAGAAAAATTATCAGTACCATCAAATGTAAGAGCGGTTATAGATCCAGTATCAGGAACATTATCAATTGCCCCAGGCTTGTAAGGATTAAATATTGTTGAACCTTTTAAAATACTATTTTGAGAATTAGATATTATGTTAGACAATATTACATCAGATTGTCTACCGTATCTATCTGACAAAACAACTCCTATTTGGTAATTTCTATCTTGTTTTAACGTGTGATTTTGATATTCTTTTCTAATCTCTGAGTACTCAATACCAGCGTCACTTCCTGCATTTTCGTCTTTAAAACCTATAGATGTAGTATAATTTAAAGTTTCTGGTGGAGTATGTTTATCTACAAAGTTTCCAAAAATAAGTCTATTACCAGTCACTTCTTGAGATAAAGCTCTAACAGGTGTTTGATCATAAACTCTTAATAAATCTCTAATTGGTAAATCTTTATAAGGTTTAGCAGACTGATAATCATATGAAATAGTAGACTTTAAGGAAGAACTAAAGCTATTAGAATTTATAGTATCTAAAAGTTTTAATAAACCAACAGAAGAATCTTTATATATAATCTCTATATAATTTATTTTAAATTCTTCAACAGCTTCTCCCCAGTTTTTACTTTCAAGTGGTTTATTAAAAATTAATTTTATATCATTAATTTTATTTTTCATAAAATCAACTTCAGTACTTTTATAAGTTCTGTCTTCATCGTCATTGACAAAATAACCATCTTGCTCTGGAACAAAACATTCTTGAGTAAAAGGTGATATAAGAGAATATTCTCCATCATCAAATTTAAATCTATAAGCAAATCTTACAAATCTTTCTTTTAAAAAATCTTTATCTCCAGGCCAGTTTGCATTATAAAATGGATTAGGACTTGCATTATCAGGAAGATCTTCTGAAACTACATCTTTCATTGTAGATGTTGATTCTACAGCAAGTGTTAGAGTAGCGCCTGAACCGGCTGCAATAGGTTCTAAAGTTAAAACATCACCATTGCTATAGTCTTGATTTCCAAATGAATTTATTGTTTCAGCACCTATTCTTCCGGAAGTTGCACTTACAGCTACAGTGTAAGTTGCTGTAATTTGACTTGCTCTTGTTTCCGTAGTTACTGTGTCTCCATTAAGATAACCGCTGCCTGTTGCAACTATAGTACCAGATCCAATGCCTGAGTTTATTAAAATTTTTAAACCACTTCCATTGCCTCCAATAGCATTTAACACTTGACCAGGTGCATATCCAGTTCCAGCAACAGTTTGAGTGATAGCAAATACAGAACCAGGGCCTGTTATTATTACATTTACAGTAAGTCCTGCGCCAGTGCCACCTGAAGTAGGCATATTTGTAATTATGCCACCAGCAGGAGTAAAACCAACTCCACTAGTAAAAGAACTAATACCTACCACTTGATCTTCTATTAAAGAAATCGGTTGATAAGGATAATATTTAGCTAAAGATATTTGATCTTCACTTATATAATAAACAGGTTGTAGATTGTTTTTTGTAATAGTTATAACTGCTGACACGTTAGCATTAAGTAATAAAGCACTAGTTATAGTTATTTTTTCGTCAGCAACAAAGTTTTTGCCACCATCGGAAACATCAACTATTGTTATAGTGTTTCCTGCTACTGTAATGCTTAATATAGCGTTTGAACCGATTAGATCTGATGTAACTCCAGCTGTAATACCAACTTGAGCGGTGTAATTACCATCGTCAATTCCTGTTGGATTTGTAGTTATACTTGAAAATAAAGATCCGACTAAAGCTCCTTGAACGCCTAGACTTGGACTATTTGTAGCTCGTGAAACATTTATTTTTCTAGGTTGATTTCTATTATCAGTAAAAAATAAACTATCTTGAATTAAATTAACACCTAAAATTGGATTTGTTTTTGAAAAATTAAGAAAATTTCCAGAAACTAAAATTGTAGCATCATTATTTATATTGTTATAAACGGCTATATGACATTGACTATCAATTGGCGCAAAGTTAGATAATCTATCATTAGACGTGTCTACAAAATTAGTCATAAACACAAATATTCTACTACTATTAACGTCCATGAAAAATCCTATAACATCAATATTTTTTTGATCAAATGAAGTAAGACCAAAATCAGTTAAAGATATATTACCTAATATGTTCTCTAATGATCCGACGTCTGCACCTTCAGATTTACTCACAGAAACATTTTGAGCATCTCTATACTCACCAGAAGGCATAAGCCTTGAGTCTAAGTCTTTATTCATTTTAGACTTGATAAAACTATTTCTTGCTTGAGCCATTTAATTTAACTTTTAATCCATTTTGATTTGCCTCTCATTACTTGAACAAATTCTTGTAGTTTTATGTTTGATAATCTTATTTTAGCGTTTCTAAGAGCCGCTCTTCTTTCAATTTTATATCTTCTAACTATATACTCAGGTATATTAGCTTTGGTTGATAAAACACCATGCAGCATGTGCATATACATAGCTTCTTCAGCCATTTTAGATATCCTCATGTCTCCATCAGCAGCTAAACCATCAGATATATAAGTAAATATAATTAGTTGATTAACTAAATTACTGCTAAACATGACTTTACCTTCTCTATAATTCATATTAAACCAGCCATTATTTTGAGATGTTTCTGGGTTTAAACCATATCTTTGACCATAAGCTACTTTTTCCCAAGCCCAATCATAAACTCCTTCGTTATACATTTGATCACTGTAAGATCCAGATATTCCACTATCGTTGGCATTAGCCCATCTTGAATTAGATAAAGAAGTTCCTTCTAAATTATTACTAATATCATCTTGCAAAGGCAAGCCAAAAGAATCTTGTACTGGCACTTGCTTTGGGCTTTGATGTAATAAGTTTGTAGGATATATAGGTCTTTGTACACCTGAACCATCTATTCTAAAAAAGCTAACATAATTAACGTAGTCTTGTGGTATTAATAATGATAGATTAGTAGGTATTGTAAGCTCTTGAGATTTAGTACTTTTTAAAGTATCGTAACTAAATTCTTGTAAACCTCTTTTGGCATGAAACATTAAATCAGTTCTTTTAACATTTTGTATTAATTTACCAGCGCCAACATAAGCTACTTCAAAATTACTAATAATATCATTTATAGTTATAGTAGAATAAGTGTCGTGATTATCCCATTTTCCATTTGTAATATTTTTTAAAAGTATTTTAATTACTTCACCTGCAGCAGCGGCGGTGCCTAAAGTTATAGTATTTGTAGATGTTAATTGAAAATTACCAGCTCCAGCAGCCTCTACAACCTGAACATTGTCTATAAATACTTCAAAGTTAGAAAAACTAACACCAGCTACTGTAGCTATTAAGTTTACACCTATAGAATTATAGCCTGCTTCACTTTGGTTTATACCACCTGTCCATACGAATACTGCTTGGGTTGATGCAGCAGGAACTACAAAAGCTTGCTCACTCGCGTAGTATTGTTCATTAGTTTGAGTTACTTGTGTCATTTATTAACTTTTTTCGTTTACAGTATCTTGAGCAACTAACTGCGCAGCTGCTTGTACTATTTGTGGATCTCTTATTATAACACCACTGTATTGTAATATTTTTAAAATTATTTCTGTTTGTTCTGAAACATCTATTTCAAAATTTTGTGCTCCAGTAGTAGTAAAAATGTAAGCACCAAGAGCATTAACTGTAAATGTCCAATTTATTTGAGCTGGTGTTTTTACATAACTACACTTAATTAAACTCTTTATACTAGTTGGATATACGAATATTTTATCATGTAATACTGGTGGTGGTCCTGCAGCTGACGTATGTTCGCCGCGCTGTACGTAGATAGGTTGTGATAGTGTTGGAGAAGTCAAAGGAGATCTATTGATTAATAAATACTCGCTCTGCTGTACAGGCTGTACGATTGTTGTATCATTATAGTATATTTCACCTAATCTGTGTAAGTTAGATGGTAAGTAAAAGTAAGAAAAGCTATTCTCAAATACAGCTGTACCTTCTACTTCAAATGTTGCAATTTTATTTTGTATTTGCTGAACTCTATCGGAGAATTCAGTATTAGTTTGTGGCTGTCTTTGTAATTGATTTAATTCTTCAAAGTAAGATTCAAATATTTCTAATTGAACTTGTTGACCTACCTTATTAAATTCATCAGGCGTCATATAACCTCTTTGTTCTTTGTTCAGTATGTATAATACTGTTGTATAAACCGTGTTTACGTTTACTGCCATATTTTATTATTTAAAAAAAAAGGTGGCGTTAACCACCTTTATTATAATCACTTGTTATTTAAGTTTTTTATCTATAGACTTATATACTTCAAGTCCTTCATCTGTTTTAAACCAAGCAGCCATTGCTGAATATGGATTTTCATCAAAAGGTATAGTCATCAATTTACGTCCATTACTTTTCCAAGTAAATGATCTTTGATCAGGAGTCAATCCAATTATGTGTTTTTCAACTGCGTTAATAGCGAAATTTCTAAGAATAACATTTTCATCATTAGCCAAATCAATAAACAATGTAGGATTTTGTTTAGCGAATATTAAAATATCTCTTTTTATTTCTTTACTAGATAATACAGATACATTAGATCCAACTTCAACTCTTAGTATTGCTTCTGCTTGGTCTACATCCATATCTTTAGCTGAATTTAAAGCTTCTACTTGTAGTGTTAAGAAATCTAATTCATCAACCGCTTCTGCAACGTGATCTAATTCTTGAAATAATCTACCTTTATGAGGGTGTTTACTTAAAAAATCTTGTAAATTTCTTTTTTCTTTAGGAACATGTATAGTTCCATTTTCAAATACGATATGTTTTAACGTAACTTGTCCGTTTTGTTCATCTACAAATGGTGAATTTTGATTTGTAGCATATCTTAATTCTCTTTCATAACCTAATTCTTTATCAAACCAAACTAAAGGAAATCTTCTCGAGTGCTTGCTTGCTAAAGTGTATGTTAAAGGACTTTTATTTACTAAAAAATAATGTCTATCTTTGTATTCCCAAATATTTTCTTTAATCTCTTGCTTGGGAGCAGGAGCTTTTTTTTCTTTTGTTTCCATAATATAATATAATATAATAATTAAAAAAGATCCTACCTAAGTAGGACCTTGTATTTGTTTTTGTTAGGCGAAAGTTTGTTAAAAAGTTCCCACCACTGTAAGTACATCGTCTCCATTTATTTTTAAATAATCAGAAACTGTATTTGGTGACTTAGCTAAGTCATCAATTAAAGCATATACAGCTTGAAATCCTGCACTAGCAGATGCTAATGTTCCAAACCCAGATACTGTGTATCTATAATCTGCACTTCCACCATCTGATACAGCTTGGTTTATAGTTATAGAAGTAGTATTTCCATTGACAAATGACACTCTATCTATAGGGATAAGAACGTCCACTGTTAATGTTGCAGAACCTATTGTTTGTTTTTCTTTAACTTTTATGTAATTCATAATAATTTTTTTAAATTTTTATTTAAAGAACTTGTCGATAAGTTAAGCTCGAAATAGTTACTCCAGTAACAACTGTTAAAACCGGTACTGAATTAGGAGTTAAAGCAACTTCTTGAACAGCTAAACTTAAGTTTTGAATCATCTGAAGTCTTTGCAAGTCAGTCATCGTGCTAGTTGTAATCTCATAAAGAGAATTTTCATCGTTACCCGCACCTGCTATAGTCGGATTTATCATTTCAATTTGTAGTTTAGTATTGCTAGCTGATTTAATATCAGCAACTTGACTATAAATATTCATTAAATCAAATGAAGTAAGATCAGTTGTACTTTTTGGTAATTTTATAAAACCCATATTTTCTTATTTTTAAATGTTAATAAAGTGGAGAGCGTTAACTCTCCACATTTATATAATAATTATACAGTAGCTTCAAATAACACGAAGTTATTAGCAGCTTGTGTAACTAAACATCTTTCTGTTAAGAAATGAACTGTCATAGCATCAACACCGTCAGTATAAGCTCCACCAACAGAACCAGTAATCCAGTTCTTGTATCGTCTATCTTCAGTTTCAGAAGCTCTATATCTTACGTGTAAGAAAGGACGTCTGATATTAGATCCTAACATTTGATCGTAAACTGTAGTAGTTCCAGCAGGAATTAATACACCATCAATATTGTTAACTAAACCTCTAGTAGAAGCGTCATTTAAATATTTCCAGTCAGTTTTATAGAAGTCATAAGAACCTCTTCTAAAACCAGTAAAACCAAAGTTAAGCGCCATTTCTGATTCATTATCAAATAAACCATAAGAAGCAGAAGCAGTAGAAGCAAAACCTCCACCAGCTTGAGCAGCGATCATATCATCAAAATCAAGAGCAGAAGCTCTAGACAAAAATAACATGTTTTCTTCAATAGCACCTTGCTTGTCTAATTGCTTAAGGATAGCGTCAAAATCGGCCATAGCACCTGAACCTGGAGCAGCTGCACCAGCGAAGTTTTGATAAACATTACCTCTTGCTTCAATAGCTTTAAATAAACCTTGTGTACCTTTTAAATCTGCAGTCCAAGTATTTGCACCTGCACCTACAGGAACTCTTGCACCAACAGCTAGTTCACCTTCAACTAATGCCATTTCCATATAGTCTTCAAATCTTAATCTTGTTTCAGATTCAGCTTTTAAATACCATAAGTATCCAGAAGTACCATCTTCAGTAGCAACTTCAATCCATCCAATTTGAGAAGCATCAGAACCAGAAACTTCATATTTATCTCTAATTATAATTGGAGAATTATTATACTCTTGAAATTCAGGAGTAATAGATTGCATTTCATTGTAGAAAGTATTAGCACCGCCTCCACCTTTTTCAAATTCAGAACCGTATACAAATATACTCATATCACCAGCAACAGTTAATGTTGAAAAAGCAGCATTAATTGTAGCAGCAGCATAAGGAATAACTGTTAAAGTAACGATATTAACAGCAGGTGCTGAAACATTAGTTACTAAAGCTCTACCAGTAGTTAAACCTGTAGAAGTGTCAGTATAAAGAACAGTATTACCTACTTTAATAGCGCAACTAGCTGATGCTGTTGCAGCACCGGCTGAATTAACTGGACCAGTTGTACTTAAGTCAATAGTTATTGTAGTAGCAGTTGCATAGGCCGCTGTATTGTAAGATACATGCAATCTAGTCTGCTCAGACCATAATACTTGATCAGAAGTCATAGGCATTTCTGCACCTACCATTCTCAAGAAACCAGATAAAGTTCTGTTTCCGTATCTTTCTACTTCTGATTCGTAAAGTTCAGGTAGATATTGTTGTGCCCAGCCTTCTGTACCGTTAGCAAAGTTTAAATAATTACTATTTAATACTGTCTGTTCGGCAGCTGGAACTAAGGATGCGGGAAAAGACCCGCCAGTTTGAAATCCCATAATTTTTATTTTTAAGTTTTAAGTTTTGTTTTTTCTTGTTATTTTTAGCTTAGAACTATCAACACCGCTAATTGCTCTTACTTTCAATCCATTAACAAACATTTCACCAGAATTTGTAGATCTAATTTCGTTTGTTATATTTTTTGACTTAGCATTAACATTTCTAATAGCGTCAGTTTTACCCTGCTCATAGAAGTGTCCTGCTATTTTATCAGCATTGCTAGCAGTGTATAAGGCTTTGTGATAACCTCTGTAATCTTTGATTTCACCTTTTTTATCTAGGAACTTCCCAACAAAATTATTTAAATCAGATTGATTGTGAGCAACGTCATTTTTGTTATTTACATTATATCTAAAAGCTTTATCACCAACATTATATTCAAAACCTTTGAATTCATCGGCAAATAATTTATTAGTATTATCTGCAAAAACTTCGTGACGCTGTTGAATCACCTTCTGTTCTTCGTTATATCTATTGAAAAAATCATTAGCTTTTAATTGTTCTTTTGATACTGAAGGTTTCAACTTGATCTCTTCATAGTATTTTTGTTTAGAACTATCTAAAAAGCTTTTGGCTTTAGCAATTTCTTCTTTGTAAGCTAATTGTTTCTTTTTAACCACTCTCTCATCTTCTCCCTCGTCCCACGCAAAAGTATCATCCATTAAGAAATTAACTTCTTCCGCGTTTAAATGTGGTTTGCTTACATTATAATATTCTTTAAGTAATTGTTCTCCATTTAGTTTATTATAATCTTTATTTAAACTAACATAGT
>Ga0209482_1000896_pt1 | contig 23138 bp, 29 predicted proteins | sample CoawatmetaG10DNA_FD_187512 | JGI IMG/M metagenome (GOLD analysis project Ga0209482, IMG submission 187512) | Marine microbial communities from the West Antarctic Peninsula - Coastal water metaG104-DNA (SPAdes) (version 2) | ecosystem: Environmental > Aquatic > Marine > Coastal ...
AAAGATTTCGTTGAAGCACTTAAGCTTAATAATAATCAGCCAGATGTTTTAAATTACCTTGGATATTCATGGATTGATAGTGACAAAAATATGCTTAAAGCCAAAAATATGATTGAGTTAGCACTGGAACAAAAACCAGATGATGCATACTTTATTGATAGCCTTGCATGGTATTATTTTAAAGTAAGTGATTTTGATCAAGCAAACTCACTTCTAAATTATGCTTCTCAACTAGCTCCATCAGACCCTGTTATTAATGAGCATTATGGGGATACATTATGGAAAATTGGAAAATATATTGAAGCTAGATATCAATGGAATAGAGCGCTAGATCTAGAGCCAGGAATCGAACTAACTAACAAAATCAAAGTTAAATTGCTAAAGGGATACTGAGGCGATATAAATTTAGAGTGTTAGACATAATAGAATTTAAATCCTATGCAAAAATAAACCTATTCTTGCATGTACTTAATAAACGCGCGGATGGCTACCATGATATCTTAAGTCTATTAAGTCGTATTAATCTTTTTGATAGAATTACTTTTGAGAAGAGTAGAGAATTTGAAGTTATCTATAAAGGTTTGCAATCTAATGAAATTATAGACGATAATATTTCTCAATTAATTTCCTTGTTACAAAAAAAGAATTTAATTGCAAAGCTTAATTATCGAATAACAATTGATAAAAAAATACCAATTGGTGCGGGATTAGGTGGTGGGTCGAGCAATGTAGCAACTGTTATTTCTGCACTAATTGATCTTAAAGTTATTAAAGGTAATATTGATATTATTAGTATTGCTAGAGAGTTAGGATCAGATATTGAATTTTTTTTATATGATAAAGCTGCTTTAATAAATAAGAAGGGCTCAATAGAAAAATTAATTAAAATAGAAAAATCTCATGAAATTTTATTAGTAAATCCACAATTCAATTTAAGCACTGCAGAGGTTTTTAATTTAAACACTTCTTTTTCTCCTATCGCTGATCTTAATGTCATAGATCCTATAACAGATCTTCAGACTATTATGGCTAATACATCCAATAGTCTTGAAGATAGCGCGTTCAAACTTTGTCCTGATATAGCGAAGATTAAGAAGGAGATGAAGAAACAAAAAAACTTAATAGCTGATAGAATGACAGGAAGTGGATCAACATATTTTGGGATATTTGAGGACAAACAAGCTTGTTTAGTAGGAGAAGAGTATTTTAAAAATAAATATCCAGACTGGTGGACATCTTCTGTTAACACCATTTAATCATTGCATTTCGTACTTGTTACACTAAATATATGTTTAGTTATCGTTGGGGCGTGGCCAAGTGGTAAGGCACCGCTTTTTGGTAGCGGTATTCGGAGGTTCGAATCCTCCCGCCCCAGCCAATAAAAAAGTAAATTCTATGAGTGATTTTTTAAATAAATATACGTCAGTTTATAATGTTTTTTTAGACAATTGGAACTATCAATCACAATATGTCTTATTTCTTGAAAAATTAATGTATGAAGAAACTATACTTCCTATTTATATAAAAGAAATGATCTTTGCATATGTTTCAGAATTGAATGGATGCACTTATTGTAAAAATATACATAAAGAAATATCTAAGAAAATGATAAAAGCAATGGAAGAAAACTCACCTTTAAAAAATATTTCCTTATCTTCTATTCAGGAAGAATTTAAGCCAGTACTCACTTTTTCTCATAAAGTTAATGAGGATATAGATTCTATTACTCAAGATGATGTTGATGCCATTTTAGTAAATGGATTTCCAGAAAATGTTATTTCTGAAATAATTGCTATATGTAGTGCAGCTCAATACATGAATACAACTGTTAGAGCGCATAAAATACCTGCTTTAAATGAAGCTATGAATTCTGCTTCTGTTCGAATGATGATACAAAAAGGCTATCAAGGACTTGCTGAATATATGATTAGTAAGCGTAAAAAATAATTAGATCATTAGCTTGGCGAAATTATAACCTATATAGAAAAGTGCAATCGTCCCAATAAAAGTAATAGCAGCATATATAATTGCTAAACTTAGATTACCAGATTCTATTAACTTAAAAAAATCTAGATTAAATGTTGAGAAGGTAGTGAAGCCACCTAGAAAACCAATAGTTAAAAATACTTTTAATTGTTCGTTGAGTAAAAGTTTTGTTGTTATGAAGTAATATATTATTCCTATTATTAGAGATCCAATTAAGTTAACTAACAGTGCTCCATATGGAATAGAACTTGGTATTATTTTATTAAAGTAATTAATTAGTAAATATCTTGTTACAGATCCAGCTCCCCCACCAAAAAAAATTATTAATAATACTTTCATATTTTATCCTTCTAAATAAGTCATAATACCAAAGTGATCACTGGGATATATATTATTTTTTGGAGATGTTCCTACTAAGATACTCTTGATTGGGTGCCCTAAACCTTTTAATGTGGGATTGCTGACAAAAATATAATCAATTCTTCTATCTATCTCTAAATTTTTTTTGGCATAACAGTTATTATTGGACCAAGTGTATCCAAAGTCATTTCGGTTAGTAATTTGCCATACATCTCGTAATACAGTTCCTTTAATAGCGGATTTTAGGCCAGTTATTTTCATTATTTCATCACTTAATGGGTCGGCATTAAAGTCACCACAAAGAATAGTTGGAAATTTTAATTTTTCTAATTTGCTAATATATTCTAAAATAAATGCTACTTGATTTTGACGTATATGACTTTGGTCATACTTATAGTTTAAGTGGGTACATAAAATATCTATTTCAAAACCAGCATAATTGACCACACTATGTAGCAGTCTACGATTTTCATTAAATTTTTTGTCTGTAGGGATTAAATGTGACGAAGAATTTAAAATAGGAAATTTAGAAATAATAGCGTTACCAAATGATACGCCGTCAATCTCAAATGACTTTGAATAAGTATACTCATATCCAAATAAATCAGATATTTTCTTAGCCTGACTACCGTCTGAGTCTTCCCAAACTTCTTGCAGACATAAAATATCTGGATCCAGTTCTTTAAGCTCATTAAATATAAGTTTTTGACGATCTAAATAATTTTCAAATTTCCACCATAGGTTCCAAGATAGGACTTTTATTTGCTTACTATGGGTCAATTCACCATAAGCATCTAAATCTGAAAAAGACTTATCGGGCATCTCTATTATTTATGCGAACGCAACCATAATTGATTCGGCAACATAAGCAGGCTTATCGTGACCTTGAATTTCCAATGTAGCCACAGAAATTAATTGGGTACCGCCATTATCAAGTTTATTTACTTCACTAACCTTAAGACTAAGTCTAACTTTTGAGTTTACTGGAACCATATTTATGAATCTGACTTTATTTAAGCCATAGTTAATAGTCATTTTTGTTCCCGTAATTGTCCAAATCATTGAGCTTAATGGAACAATTAAAGAAAGGGTAAGAAAACCATGTGCAATAGTAGATTTAGTAGGCAGCTCTTTTGCAGCTCTTTCAGCATCTAAATGTATCCATTGATGATCACCAGTTGCCTCTGCAAACTGTTGAATTCTATTTTGATCAATAGTAATCCAATCTGATTTGCCAATATCTTTACCAATAAAATTTTCTAATTCATTAAAATCAACAGATAACATACAAAAACTCCTTATTAATTTAATATTTTAACAATATCTTAAATTATTATAAAATATATATTTTTATTATGAGCAATATAAGACAGATAAACAACAATGATAATGAAAAAATTATTAATTTGCTTCATAAATCATTTGGTCCAGGTAGATTTGCAAGATCTGTTTATAGATTAAGAGAAAAATCTAATAGAGAAACTAATTTTTCATACATTTATGAGAAAAATAAGAATATTCTTTCATCGATTTCATATTATAAAACATTTTTGAATAAAAATATTAACGGTCTTTTATTAGGTCCGTTAGCGGTTGATCCAGAACATAGAGGTAAAGGTTATGGAGTAGAACTGGTCAAATACTCTATCTCAATTATTAAAGAAACTATGGATTATGAATTCATTTTAGTAGTTGGAAATTATGATTACTATGAGAAGTTTGGATTTCAAAAAATTGATCAAACTATTGATTTTTATGGACCAGTAAATAGTAATAATGTTCTAATCCTTGATGTTAAACATAAGTTAAAGATAAATAATTTTAAAACAATGGAATTTAATTGATGTCTGAAAATAAATACACTTTTGCTAAAGGGCTAGATACAATTTACGAGTTTGGCAAAAAAGAAAAAAATTCTTTACCACCTGTTGACAAATGGAACCCAGATTTTTGTGGTGACATAGATATGAAAATCATGAGAAATGGAAAATGGTTTTATATGGGAACAGAAATAAAGCGCCCAGCAATGGTAAAGCTCTTCTCAGGAATTTTAAGACTAGATACTGATAATTTTTACTATTTAGTTACACCAGTTGAGAAGGTTAGAATAACAGTTGAGGATGCACCTTTCATTGCTACTTCATTAATTTCTGAGACCGTAGATAATATTGACTATTTATTCTTTATTACCAATGTTAATGAAAAAGTCTTATTATCAAAAACTAATCCATTGGAAATAAAGATTGATAATAAAACAGAAGAACCGTCTCCATATATTCTTGTAAGAAAAAATCTTAAAGCTTTAATCTCAAGATCAGTATTTTATGAGCTAATTGAATTAGCATCAAAAAAATATATAAATGGTAAAGATTGTTTGGTCTTAGAAAGTAACGGAGAAACTTTTAAGATATATGAAAATTAAAAAAGACATATCATCTAGCTATCTAAGCTCCATTTTCTCTATTAAAAATGAAATATCACACGATTATTTTGATAAACTTGCAATAAGAACAGATGAAAATATTAATCAAAATGAAAAGATTATTAATTTTTTAGATAAAAAGCTAATTCGAGCAGCGGTGCTGGTACCAATAATATTTGATGGAGATAAGTGTAGCATACTTCTAACACACCGATCAGCAGAATTAAAAGATCATGCAAATCAAATAAGTTTTCCAGGAGGCCGTATAGATGAAAATGATATTTCTCCAGTCCATACTGCTGTTAGAGAAACTTATGAGGAAATTGGGATTGATGAAAAGCATATTAATATTATTGGAAATTTAGATGCTTATATTACTGGTACAGGCTTTCAAATTCTTCCAATAATTGCCCAAATAGATAGGAAGTACAAGATCAATATTAACTCTAAAGAAGTCGAGAGTATTTTTAAGTTACCAATAGATTTTCTAATGGATAAAAGTAATCATGAGGTAGATAAGAAGCTATATAATAATGGAAATATTTCATATGATTATAATTTTAATGTTATAAATTATGAAACCCATTACATTTGGGGAGCAACTGCAAGCATTTTATTGAACCTATATGAAAAATTAAAATGACTAATCAAAATATTAAAGATATTTTATTAATACCCGAAGTAGAGAATCTTTTTAAGATTTTTGGCGACAACAAAATTTATTTAGTTGGTGGATGTGTTAGAAATGCATTAAGCAATGAAAAAGTAAATGATATTGATTTTGCTTCAATTCTTAATCCAGATGAAATTATTAATACACTAAAATTTAATAATATTAAATTTATAGATATTGGAAAAGATCATGGGACAATAACAGCAATTATAAATAATAATAAGTATGAAATAACTTCTTGTCGATCAGATATTGATACAGATGGTAGGCATGCAGTAGTAAAATATACAGATAATATCAAAGAAGATTCCAATAGAAGAGATTTTACAATCAATGCTATTTATGTAGACTTCTCAGGAAAAATATTTGATTTTCATAATGGTATAATTGATCTAAAAGAAAAAAAAATAAAGTTTATCGGTGATCTTGAGACAAGAATTCAAGAAGACTATTTAAGAATTTTAAGGTTTTTCAGATTTCAATGTGATTATCAGTCAGAAGAAATTAAAAAAGAAGAATTATTATTAATTAAAAAAAATATAGATGGTTTAAATAAAGTATCTAAAGAAAGATTATGGATAGAATTAAAAAATATTATTAAACATAAAAATTCAATTAAGCCTCTGAAAAATATGCAGGAAATTGGTATATTTGAAATGATATTTGAAGGAATAGAAGTTAATCAAAGTTATGAAAAGCTAAGTAACATTTTAGCCAACCTAAAGCTATCTAACACACTTGGTTGCAAGTTGAGCTCTCTACTAAATAATGATGAAGAAAAAATAAAAAATTTTATAAAAGATAATCCAGTCTCAAATCTTGAAAGAGACAGCATTTTAAAACTGTCAAATATTAGTTCCAAGATGGTATCTTATATGTCAATGCGAGAAGCTAGAGCAGCTCTATATCGTTTAGGTAAATCAAATTTTATTAATCAAGTTTTATGTCAATGGTCGAAAGATACCAATGATAAAACAACTATTAATTGGAGAGCTCTTGTTGAAGTTGGTGCTTCTTGGGATAAACCAGATTTCACGATAAAAGCTTCAGATGTTATGAACATGGGAATTCCAGAGGGTCCGAAGTTAGGTGAAATTTTAAATGAGTTAGAAGAATGGTGGATTGATAATAATTTTATTGAAGATCAATTTTCTCTAATTGAAAGACTCAAAGCCATATGTTTTGCACAACATTAATTACTTGTATAAAATTTCTTTAATTTCATAACTCTTTTCACCTTTTGGTGTATTTACCATAACAAAATCATCTTTTGATTTACCTATAAGTTCTTTGGCAACAGGAGATTTATATGAAAGTAAATTATTCTCTATATCGGCCTCTTCATGTCCTACAATTTTAAAAACTTTTTTTTCATCAGTCTCTAAATCATTCAATTTTACAGTGCAGCCAAATACTACTTTATTCTCATGGTTAATATCTTTGATATCTATAATTTCAGCATTACCTAGTAAGGATTGTATCTCTTGAATTCTTCCTTCATTATGACTTTGCTCCTCTTTTGCCGCATGGTATTCAGCATTTTCTTTTAAATCACCATGAGCCCTGGCTTCAGCAATTGCCTTGATAACTTCTTGTCGCTTACTTCCAGTTAAGGAAGCAAGTTCATCTTGCAGCATTTTTACGCCATTTTTAGTTATAGGTTCTGTGCTCATATTTTTTATTTCCAAATTGCCTCAGGCGGCATTGACATTAATATTGCATCAATATTTCCACCAGTTTCTAGACCAAATCGTGTACCACGATCATATAATAAATTAAACTCTGCATATCTACCACGCTTAATTTTTTGTTTAATCTTGTCATTTTCTGTCCATTTTTTCTCTATATTTTCAATAATAATTTGAGGAGCGATATCCAAAAAAGATTTCCCAGTATCTTTAGTGAAAGCAAAATCTTCTTCAAATTTATTTGTATTTAAGTGTTCAAAAAAAATACCGCCATCTCCGCGTGTTTCTTTTCTATGAGGTAAGTAAAAATACTCGTCACATTCTTTTGAAAATTTTTTGTAATACCTTTTATTGTGTTGATCACACATTTTTTTCAAACTTTTATGTAATATGTTCTTATTTTTTAAATTTTTAAAAGTTGGTGTCATATCCATTCCACCACCAAACCAACTATTTTCTGTTACTATAAAACGTGTATTGAAATGAAACGATGGAATAAAAGGAGAATTCATATGTGCGACAACTGAAATTCCACTAGCCCAGAATTTTCCAGTTTTATCAGCACCTGGAATTTTTTTCTTAAATTTATTATTAAACTTTCCGTGGACCGTTGAAACATTTACTCCAACTTTTTCAAAAATATCTCCATACATAATACCCATAGTTCCACCTCCATTATCTTGAGTGCTGCTAGACTTTCTTTTCCATTTTTTAAAACTAAACTTATTTTTTTTAATTGATTTAGAGTTATTATTTTCTATATCTAAAAAAATACTAATAGTCTGGTCTCTTAATTCTTCAAACCATTCCTTTGTGATAATTTTTTGTTTTTCAGTCACTTTAAAAGCTGCCTCCGCGATTCTGCAATCACAATGCCTGCTGAAACCGCTACATTTAAAGATCTTGAATTCTTACTCATTGGAATGGTTATCACTTCATCAACAGCGTTAAAAACTTCATCTGGAACTCCAGCACTTTCACGTCCTACGAGGATACAATCATCTTCTTTGAAACTGAAGTCTGAATATTTTATCTTCCCTTTTGTAGATAAAAGAATAACTCTTTTGCCCTTATTGTCTTTCAGGTAAGAATTCCACGAATCATGTTCTTGTGGCGAGACGTATTGAAGGTAGTCCATAGCCGCTTGTTTGATATTTTTTTGGCTAAATACATAACCAGTTGGGTGAATAATATCTATTCCTACGTCAAAGCAAGCGCATATGCGTATCATAGCGCCAGTATTTTGAGGAATATCGGGTTGAAACAATGCTAATCTCATTTTTATTCTAATGCCAATTTATTTCCTAAAACTGAACAAAGTATGCGTCATAGTGACACAAGAATTTACAGTTAGACTAATTTATTTTTGTAGAAAATCCCTAATTAACGTATATATAAACCTTATATTACACGATGGATACAAAGAAAGATATAGATACAGCTGATACAAAAGTCACTAGGCGTGATTTTTTATATTTAACAACTGGAAGCTTTACAGCTGTAGGTGCTGGAGCACTTGTTTGGCCATTTATTGCACAAATGAATCCTGATGCTTCTGTTAAAGCAATGGCTTCAACTGAAGTTGATTTATCGCCAATTATGCCTGGCCAGAGTATAACAATATTATGGCGCGGAAAACCTGTTTTTGTGAGAAGACGAACAGAAGAAGAAATAGCTGAAGCGCAAGCTGTCAAGCAAGCAGACTTGCCAGATCCTGAGACTGATGAAACTAGAGTTCTAAAGCCAGAGTGGCTAGTCATGGTTGGAGTTTGTACACATCTTGGTTGTATACCTTTAGGAAATAAAGGTGAATACAATGGATGGTTCTGTCCTTGTCACGGTTCTCATTACGATACTTCAGGAAGAATTAGAAAAGGCCCTGCGCCAAAGAATTTAGAAATACCAAGCTATGTTTTCTTGGATGATAATACAATAAAAATTGGATAAAGCTTATGAGTGATGATTACGAGCCCCAGTCGGCAGTTGCAAAATGGATTGATAAAAGACTACCTATAATTACATTATTTAGTGGTCACTTGATGCAGTTTCCAACTCCAAAAAATTTAAATTATTGGTGGACATTTGGTGGAATATTAACTTTCTGTCTTATCACCCAAATAATTACCGGACTAGTTTTGGCTATGCACTATATAGCTGATGCCAATTTAGCGTTTGCAAGTGTTGAGCATATTATGAGAGATGTAAACTATGGTTGGTTGTTAAGATATATTCATGCCAATGGTGCTTCAATGTTTTTCATTGCAGTATACCTTCACATGGCAAGATCACTTTTTTATGGCTCATATAAAGAGCCAAGAGAATTGATTTGGATTATTGGTGTTTTTATATTTTTACTAATGATTGCAACAGCATTTATGGGCTACGTATTACCGTGGGGACAAATGAGTTTTTGGGGTGCAACTGTTATTACAAATTTATTTAGTGCTGTTCCATTTTTTGGTGAGGCAATTACTAACTGGCTATGGGGTGATTATTCTGTAAGTGGCGCTCTATTAACAAGATTTTTTACGTTACATTATTTAATGCCATTTTTAATTTTTGGTTTAGTAATTCTCCATATTTGGGCATTACATGTGCCCGGTAATAATAATCCAGAGGGAATTGATGTAGTTAAAGGACAAGATACCGTTCCATTTCATCCGCATTATGTTGTAAAAGATGTATTGGCTCTAGTCGTATTTATGATTGTTTTTGCAGGCTTTGTATTCTTTAGTCCGAATATTCTTGGTCATAGTGATAATTATATACAAGCTAACCCATTGCAAACTCCTGAGCACATTGTTCCTGAGTGGTACTTCTTACCTTTTTATGCAATTTTAAGAGCAATTCCAGATAAACTTGGTGGTGTAATTGCCATGGTTTCTGCGATAGCTATCCTGGCTTTTATTCCTTGGTTAGACACATCAAAAGTTAGATCGTCTAAATATAGACCACTATATAGACAATTCTATTGGTTACTTATAGTTGACTTTATTTTGTTGGGTTACCTTGGGTCACAATCAGCAACTGGAATTTATTTAATTCTTGGAAGATTAGCTACCTTGTACTATTTCCTACATTTTATTTTAGTGATGCCATTAATTGGATTTATAGAAAAACCAAAACCTCTTCCTAAAAGTATTTCTGAACCAGTACTTACTAAAGAAGAACAATTAACTAAGTCTGGACAGATGGCTTAAATCAATGATTAAACGATTAAGTATACTTCTATTATTATTAGCTCATACAGTTAGCATGTCTTTTGTGTTTGCATCAGAAGAAATGCATGTGCCAATGCAACCTGATTGGTCTTTTCAAGGTCCTCTAGGTAAGTTTGATAGAGCGGAATTACAAAGAGGTTACCAAGTTTATACAGAAGTATGTTCAAGTTGCCATTCTATGGACCTTGTTAGTTATAGAAATTTAGTTCAAGAAGGTGGACCAGAGTTTTCTGAAAAACAAGCCAAAGCTATGGCGGCAATGTTTGAAGTTGAAGCTGGACCAGATGCTGACGGCGAGATGTTCATGCGTCCTGCTATCCTGTCAGATAAATTTGTAAGCCCTTGGAAAAATGAACAAGAGGGCAGAATATCAAATGGTGGTGCTTATCCCCCAGACTTATCAGTAATGGTTAAAGCAAGGTCGGGTGGAGCAGACTATGTTTATTCTTTATTGCTTGGCTATGAAGATGAAGTACCTGAGGGAATTATTTTAGATGACGGAGTTTATTATAATGTTTATGCAAAAAACCAAAGAATTGCTATGCCTCAAGTTATTTATGAAGATGGAGTAGAGTACACTGACGGCACTGCAGCAACGGAAGTTCAAATGGCAAAAGATGTTACAGCTTTTCTAGCTTGGTCAGCAGAACCGAAGTTAGAAGAGAGAAAAAGAATTGGATTTAAAGTGATTGTATATCTAATAATTTTATCTTTCTTATTATACTTTACTAATAAAAGAATCTGGAGAGACACCTCTCATTAATAATTTCATTTATGATTCAATGTATTAGTTAATTTAACTAATAATTCAGTTTACCTAATATTATCCACAGCTTCATCAGCTTCATCTCGCAGTAAAGTAATCTTTAAGATAATGTTTACATTGAATCATTGGAGAACTTTTATGTTAGAAAAATTATTTAAATTAAATGAAAATAACACTTCTATAAAAACTGAAATGCTTGCTGGTTTAGCAACATTTTTAACTATGGCTTATATTATTGTTGTTAACCCAGCTATTCTATCAACTGATGGAACAGGCATGGATTTCGGCGGTGTATTTGTTGCTACAATAATTGCAGCAGTTGTTGGCTGTTTGATTATGGGACTTTATGCCAATTGGCCAATAGGTATGGCTCCAGGAATGGGTCTTAATGCATTTTTTGCTTTTGGTGTTATTTTTGGAATGGGGTATACCTATCAACAAGCCCTAGCAGCTGTATTTATTGCAGGTCTTGCCTTCTTATTACTATCAGTAACTCCTGCAAGAGCTTGGATTATTAATAGTATTCCAAAAAGTATGAAATTTGGAGTAGGTGCTGGGATAGGTCTTTTTCTTGCAATTATTGGTCTTAAGAATGCTGGAATTGTCGTTGATAACCCGGCAACTCTTGTTGGATTGGGTGATGTAACTTCAATGCCTGTAATACTTGCTGCAGTTGGTTTTGCTGCTATGGCAATACTTGATAAAAGAGGTATTCCAGGTTCAATTATTATTGGCATCCTTCTTGTCAGTATCATTGCTTGGATGACTGGAGTTAGTTCTATTGATGGAGTAGTGGGTTCAATTCCACCTGCAGTACATGCTTTTCAATTAGACTTTAGCCTAGTGGCAACCTCAGGATTTATTGGTGTAGCCTTCGCATTTTTATTTGTAGATTTTTTTGATACAGCGGGAACTTTAACATCTGTTGCCAATCTTACTGGAAAAGTCGATCAAGATGGAAAAGTTGATGGTATTGGTAGAGCAGTTTTAGCTGATTCTGTGGCAACTACTGTTGGTGCTTTAGCTGGTACATCAAATACGACATCATATATCGAGTCAGGCGCTGGTATTAAAGAAGGTGGTAAAACAGGCCTAACAGCAGTTACAGTCGCTTTACTTTTTGCTATATGTTTATTTTTAGCACCTCTTGCTCAAAGTATACCTGCATTTGCAACTGCACCTGCATTAGTTTTTGTAGCTACTTTTTTCTTGAAAAATTTAAGAGATATTGAGTGGGATGATGTTAGTGAATATGCCCCAGCAGTTCTTGCGGCTATATTAATGCCACTTACTTTTAGTATTGCTAATGGTATTGCCCTTGGCTTTATTGCTTATGTAGTTATTAAGGCTTTAAGCGGAAGAGCTAGTGATTTAAACGCTGGTTCAATAGTAATTGGCGTACTCTCCCTGCTTTACTACATAGTCTAAATAAAAGACTAAAATTACTTCTCCTATTTAAAATATAAATAGGGGAGGTAGCTTTATATCTCTCTATACAGGACAACAGAAGTCTCCCACTTCACTCATTTTAAGTATAATAATCTTCTTAAATAAAAATAATGTCCTAGTAAGAAATATTACATGGATCAATTTTTAAACCACCTTGGTCTGAATAATCGCCTATAACTCCATCAACTCTAACTGACATTCTTTTTTTAATCATCATGAATTTATCGCCTTCAGCAGGACTAATAGAACAAGTAATACGAGTACGTCTGCCCATACTATCATCATTAATTAAATGCAGTTTACCACCTATTTGCCAATCACCATCATCAAATGCCCATATGTAATAATCCTTTATTATTATTTTATCGCCTTTACTTGTATGTAAGGTTTTTTTATACAGTGGGTCAAATTCAAAATTCAATGAATGGTCAATGCCTTCTTCTAAAATTATATCTTTAGAATAACTATTTTGACAAAATAGAGATAGAGAGCAACAAAAGAGGATGATTTTGAAAATTTTCATACATTTTAATTTAAAGATTGTTTCAATAAGGTCAACAATTTCAATAAACATGCCACAAATAAGCAAATCAATCATAAATAACAGAAAAACTGAATAGTTATTCCTCAAAAAAGGATTGACGAGCAACCACGAAACTGGGTGCTCAAAACTACGAAGGCAACTACGAAGGTTGCTAAAATTTAAGATATACTGTTAAATATGCCTCGGAGACAGGCAACAGAACGCCCCTTACCACTCTCTTATTTCTCTTTATTTGTAATCACGAAGAATTCCCATAGGGTGTATTAACTAGTGGTTATTTTTATCTTCTTCATCCCAAGGGAAGACAGGCCAGGTTTCTTGGGTAATTTCTTCTACATAAGTTCCAGCCAAGGGTAAGCCTCTAGGTTTTGCATAGATAACAGCTAAATGCATGTTAGGCATGTATTCAGCGAGTGCTCTTGCTGTACCCCCTTGATCAACAATATCATCTATCACAAGCACCACTTCATCAGTTTTTGGTGCGCGGTGTACAATAGCTTTATCAACTTTACGGTGAATATAACTTTGAATTGATACTATATCGACATCTTGAATACCAAGTGTATATGCTACAACAGAAGCAGGAACAAATCCCCCTCTTGAAACAACAACCATTTTATCAAAATTCACGTTTTTTTCCTTAAGAAGGTGTGCAAGCTTAACAGCCTTTTCGTGCATTTCTTCATAAGTTGGAAATATAAGTTTGTGATCCATAAATTTTTAATTATTGAATAAAAAATGCATTACGTCTCCATCTTGCACATTATATTCTTTTCCTTCGCTTCTAAGTTTACCTAATTCTCTTGCCTTGCTCTCTCCATTACACTCAATAAAATCATTATAAGACACTGTTTCCGCTCTTATAAAACCTTTTTTAAAGTCCGTATGAATCTTTCCTGCCGCATCTGGAGCCAACGTATCTACTTTAATAGTCCAGGCTCGAGCCTCTTCTGGTCCGACTGTGAAGTATGTTACTAAATTAAGTATTGAGTAGCCACTGCTAATTATTTTATTTAAACCAGAAGTATCAAGGCTTAAAGAATCTAAAAATTCTGCTTGCTCTGATTCATCGAGTAATGATATTTGTGATTCAATTTCGGCTGAAATAATAATGATATTTCCATCTTTTACATTATTGGCCAAAGTATTAGTTAAATTATTGCCTGATACAATTGAGCCTTCGTCGACATTACAAACATAAATGATGGGCTTAATTGAAATTAAGTTAAACTCCTTAATTTCAAGTTCTTTTTCCTGAATATTATCAATTGAGCGGGCAGGCTTTCCCTCACTCAAATGTTCTAAAATTACTTTTGCAATTTCAATTTTCTTGCTCGCATCTTTATCGCCTTTTTTTTGCAGTTTTTCTAGGTTGCCAATTAATTTTTCAACCATTTCTAAATCAGCAAGTATTAATTCAGTATTAATAGTTTCAACATCATCAACGGGATCAATTTTATTGTTTACGTGAGTTATATTTTCATCTTCAAAGCAACGTACAACGTGAATGATGGCATCGACTTCACGAATATGAGAAAGAAATTTATTTCCTAAACCTTCGCCTTTGGATGCACCCTTAACAAGCCCCGCAATGTCAAAAAAGGTCAGTGGGGCGGGTATAATTTTTTTGGAGTTTGCTATTTTTGCAAGTTTATAAATTCTATCATCCGGAACTGCAACAGTTCCTTCGTTTGGTTCAATTGTACAAAAAGGATAATTGGCAGCTTCAGCAGAAATTTTTTTTGTTAATGCGTTGAATAAGGTAGATTTTCCTACATTTGGAAGACCAACAATTCCACATTTAAAACCCATTATATAATCTTTACTTTATTCAAAAATGAAGAATGCTCTTGGTTAACTAGATATTCCATATTAGTAGAGATGTTTATACATATTTGTTTCATGACTTCAATTTCTTTTTTCTTAAAGTCATCTAAAACATACTTTAAGACTTTGTCTTTGTCACCAGGATGGCCAATTCCAATTCTAATTCTAAAGTAGTTTTTGCCAATTCGTTCATCAATTGATTTTAATCCATTGTGACCAGCTGCACTTCCAGCAAATTTAATTCTTACTTTTCCGAAGTCTAGATCTAAATCATCGTGTATTACGTATATATTTTCTGGTTTAAATTTATGAAATGTAACAAGCTTGCTTACCGCAATACCAGAGTCATTCATATAGGCATTAGACTTGAACGCAATAGCTTTATTATTGCTGATTTCTCCAGACCATAATTGGCCACCATATTTATTATGTGATTTTGTATCTTCAAAAGATCTGATTATTTCTTCTAAAACTAAATAGCCAATATTGTGCCTAGTCTTGGAATATTTTTCTCCTGGGTTACCAAGGCCAATTAATGCAAACATGATTTAATTATAAGTAAGATAGGAGATAAAAAGAAGAGATTTATTATCTTAAGAATTAATCTTTTTTATCTTCTGAAGACTCTTCAGTTTTGGCCGCTTCACCATCTGCTGCCTCACCACTTGCTGCAGCGTCATCCGCTGCTGCTTCTGGTTCCTTAACAACTGTTGGTGCAGCTACTGTACCAATTGTGAAATCACGATCTGTAATTGTTGGTTCTGCTCCTTCAGGAAGCTTAGTTGCTGAAATATGAATTGCATCACCAATTTCTAAACCTTCAAGGTCAAAGACTATTTCTTCAGGAATATTGTTTGCAGGACAGTTAAGTTGAATAGTTCTTCGAACAATATTAAGTACTCCACCTTTTTTTAATCCAGGTGAAAGCTCATGGTTTATGAATGTAGTAGGTATATCCACTACAACTTTTGAGTCAGCACCAAGTCTTAAGAAGTCAACATGAATTGGTAAATCTGATATGGGATGAAACTGTACATCTCTAGGAATTGCTAAACTAATTTTACCATCTACATCTAAAGAGAATATTTTTGTTAAAAAACCACCTGCTTTAAGTTCTTTTTGAATTGTCATTCGGTCAATACTAATTGTTTGAGGCTCCTGTTTAAGGCCGTATATAACGGATGGTATTCTTCCGGACGCCAGCACTTTTTTTACTGCAGATTTTCCAGCGGATACTCTAATTTCGGTGTTTAATTTATTTTCTTTAGCCATAATTGTTATAAATGAGGTATTAAATCAAAATTTGGAAGATAGCAAGTGGATTAAATTAAAATTCAAATAAGCTTGAAACAGAGCTTTCTTCAGATATTCGCTTAATCGCCTCTCCAAGTAAAGGAGCAATTGAAAGTACCTTTAATTTACTAGTTTCTGAAGTTTTAGGGCCTATGTTGATAGAGTTTGTAACTACAAGCTCTGAAAGGCCTGATTTTTCGACTCTCTCAAGAGCTTTTCCAGTAAGTACTCCATGAGTTATATAAGCTGCCACAGATTTAGCTCCGTTTTCTATAAGCTTATCAGCAGCATTACAAATAGTTCCAGCTGAATCAATAATATCATCTAATATAATACAATCTTTGCCAGCAACCTCACCAACAATATTCATAACTTCGCTTTCACCAGGCTTTGATCTTCTTTTATCAACTATTGCTATTGAGGCACCTAATTTATTTGCAATACCTCTAGTTCGAACTACACCACCAACATCAGGAGAAACAGCAACTAAATTTTTAGGGTCGAATTTTTTATTTATTTCTTTTGCAAACACGGGGCCTGCAAAAAGGTTGTCAGTTGGAATATCAAAGAATCCCTGTATTTGTTCTGCATGTAAATCGATAGTTAAAACTCTATCGGCACCCGCAGTTGTAATTAGATTTGCGACCAACTTAGCAGAAATAGGTGTTCTTGGACCTGCTTTGCGATCTTGTCTAGCATAACCATAATAAGGTATAACAGCTGTAATTCTTTTTGCTGAAGCTCTTTTTAGCGCGTCTATTGTTACCAATAGCTCAACAAGATTATCGTTTGCAGGATGAGATGTTGAGCAAATAACAAATACGTCCTCACCTCTGATATTTTCTTTGATTTCCACAAAAACTTCATCATCAGCAAAACGCTTAATAGCAGCATTGGCTAGAGGTATATCTATATAATCTGCGACTTCTTTAGCTAATGGGATATTGCTAGTTCCGGTAATAATTTTCATAATTAATAGCTGATATTATCAATCTTTTATAACAATTGTAGAGATCATTCTACCATAATCATCTTCTTTTTTATGAACAGATCTTCTGTAACTATAAAACAACTCATCTTTTGAATATGTATCAAGATTTATTGAAGAAATATCATTAATACCACCACTCTTTAGCTTATGAATTATAAATTCTCTAAGTTTAAAATTAAACTTATTTGAAGTAACTTTATCGAAGTAAACTCGATTTTGGATATTATTCAAAGTAATGGTCTTATAAAAATCTTGCCTCACTAGATATGATTCTCGACTTATACATGGTCCAATAGAGCATTTGATATCTGAATTATTCCCTCCAAGCTTTATCATTGCATTTATTGTATTTGAAATTATACCTGAAAATGCTCCCTTCCAGCCAGCATGGCAAGCACCAGCAATCTTTTTTCTTTTATCATAAAACAATATTGGAGCACAGTCTGCGGTTAGAATTCCAAGAATTATATTTTTTTGTTTGGTAACTATTCCATCATATGCAAATGCTTCATATGAATTATGATTCTCTAGAATCTTAACTTTATTTGAGTGGGTTTGATGAAGTGTCACTAATTGATTAGAATTAAGTTCAAAATAGTTAGAAACTAAAGATCGATTGATTATGATATCTTTTTTATGATCTATAGATCCTAAGCCACAATTTAAAGAATAATAATTCTTCTTAGACACACCTCCAAGGCGAGAAAAAAAACAATGATCAACATCCTTTAAATTTTTTGCAAAAAACATATTTATTTATAATCTGTATAAATTATTTTAAATAAAGATCCCATTTCATCTAAGTTAATTAACTTATTTAAACCTGATAGTATCTCTTTCTCTTTTTTAGGATTAGATTCAATTAATTTTGAAGCCCTAAACTCTATACCTATTTCTTTTAAGAATTCGGACTGTTTGACTATTTGTAAATTATAAATACCACAATCTTTAAAAGCTGTATTAATCTTTTTAAAATTGACATGAGCTGTTAAGTCTTGATGACCTAAATTATCTAGAAAGTTTGTAATTTTGTTATCTTTCATTGAAGAAAGAGTGCTCTTGTATTTTAATTCAGTATAACCGTAATCTGCAAAAAAAATAAAACCTCCATGTGTTTTAATTTTATTAGCTACTATTTCGGTAATATTATTAGCTTCGTTTGAAAACTCATAGATATCACCATCTTTTAATTCATTTTTATCTAAATATTTATCTATTTCTAAATTTTCAAAAAATACAAATTCTTTTTTAAGAATGCCGTTATTATCTTTTTTTATCATTAGCTTTCTAAATTTTTCTTTGTATCTTTCTATCTGAATTATTGGCAAAGCATCAAAAAACTCATTAGCAATATAAATTGAAAACTCATTTGGAGTAGTTTCAATATCTGAGTGAACAGTTGCATCAGGAAAATCTTTATTCAATCTATTTATAAAATGAATATTATTTTCAATAAAATGTATCTTAATAAACGGAATTTTTTTCAATAATTTTTTTACAACTCTTAAAATATCAGTCATTAAAGTTCCATTGCCAGGACCAAGTTCAATTAAATTGAATTGCTTAATATCATTTGTAATTATCAATTGAGTTAACCATAATCCAACCATTTCTCCATATAGCTGAGATATTTCTGGACTAGTTATAAAGTCTCCTTGGGCTCCTAGAGGCTTACTATTTCTATAATATCCAAATTCTTTATCATGCAAAGAAATTTGCATGAACTCTTCTAGTGAGATGAATGATTTTTTTTCGATAGTATTAAATACTTTATTTTTTACTGACATTATTCTTTGAATAAATAATAAGTATTACACCAAATAGAAACATTGGAAGTGATAAAATCATTCCCATAGTTAAGTAATTAAAAATATAACCGACTTGAATATCTGGCTCACGAGTGAATTCAATTAAAAATCTAAATAAGCTATATAGGACTAAAAATATTCCAGATATAAATCCAGTTTGTTTTAATTTTTTATATCTATGAATCAATATGTTTAAAACTATGAATATTAATAATCCTTCTAGCAAAGCTTCATAAATCTGACTTGGATGCCTGTGTAATCCCTCTGTGTTTGGAAATATAATTCCAATGAAGACCTCGGTTGGTCTTCCATATAATTCTGCATTAATAAAATTAGATATTCTTCCAAGAAAGAGACCAACTGGAGCTGAGGCGCAAATTAAATCGGTTAGGGTTAAAAAAGTAAAATCTTTATTTTTAGAAAAAAGTATTACTGTAAGTATAATTCCTAAAAGCCCCCCATGAAATGATAGGCCTCCTTCCCAAACATAAAATATTCTTATTGGCTCACTTATATAGTAGTTAAAATTATAGAATAATACATATCCAAATCGAGCACCTAGAATTAGACCAATTACTCCATAAAAGATTAGATCATCTACATCTTTTGAAGTGATATTATGTCTAATGGCAAAAAAAGACTTTTGTTGAGTTAAATATTGAATATATTTCCATGAAAATAGAAATCCAACAATATACGCAAGTGAATACCACCTTATTGCAATAGGACCTAACTCAAACAAAATAGGACTAACTGTTGGAAATGTAATAGAAAGCATTATAATTTATATTTAATTAAGACCATTATATCATTTAAATGCAAACTGAGAACATATTCTTAAAGCTATTATCCAAAGCAATTGTAGGATCTTTTGAGGCTGTAGAAATAATCAAGTCTGAAGTTGAAACTCATTGTTCATTTCAAAACGAAAAAAAATTAAATCAAATAAATTTAAAAAAAGATGAGTCTTAAAAAAGATAATATTTTAATTGTTGGGGCTGGCAATATGGGCTCTGCTTTTATATTAGCATTATTAGATGGTAATATTAATTCTAAGAAAATTAATATTATTGAAAATAAACCAAATTTAAAGCTTAGAAAGATTTGTAAGCTTAAAAAAATTAATCTGATCAAAACAATTGATAAGTTAGATATTAAGACAAAAATTTCTATAACTTTACTTGCTATTAAGCCTAATCAGCTAAGCGATATCTTTACTTTAGATTTTAATAGTAGAACAAAAAACTCTATTCTTATTTCTATAGTAGCCGGTAAAACAATAGAAACTTTAAGAAAGATATCTAATAATAATAGAGATATTGCTAGAGCTATGACAAATACTCCAGTTACGGTCGGATGGGGCACTTCTGTAGTATATTTTTCAAAAACTACAACCCGCCTTAATAAAGATAAAGCTAACTACCTACTAGAGCTTGTTGGAAAAGTAGACGAAGTGAAAAATGAAAAATATATAGATTCATTTACAGGACTATTTGGAAGTGGACCTGCATACTTATATTTACTTATAGAGATATGGTCAGATCTAGCTAAAAAGCATGGCTTTAAACATGGAGAAGAAATGGTAGTACAAACAATGTTGGGATCACTATTGTTATTACTTAAAACACAAGATGCTCCTAAAGTTTTACGAGCTGGAGTTACAAGCAAGGGTGGAACTACAGAGGCAGCTTTATTAGAATTTACTAAAAATAACAAATTACAAAAATTATTTAAAGTAGCAGTTTCAAAGGCAATAAAAAAAGCTGGAATATTAAGTAAAAGTTAGTTAGGAATTTTAATTCTTACTTCTAATCCACCTAAAATTTTACTATCAGCCAACTCAATTGTGCCATTAATTGAGTTTAATAAATTTTTTGTTGTTGATAGCCCTAAGCCAGAATTAGTAGAATTCTGATTACGGCTTTTATCTATTCTGTAAAAAGGCTTAAAGACATTAGCTATTTCTGATTTTGGTATTCCATTCCCATTGTCATGAATTTCTACTTTAGTTATTTCAAGTGTTGTTTCTATTACAATTTTTACTTTGTCAGAGTATTCCAATGAATTATTCAGTAGATTGATAATAGATCTATTAAATATATTAGCATTTACTTCTATTGTAGCGTCATTAACTATCTCTATATCAATATTTTTATCTTTAAAGTGAATATCATTTTTTATTTTAATGATTGATTCAATTGGATTAATTTTAATATTATCTTTAAAATTACTTTCTTTAGAAAAATTTAGATATTCATCGAGCATAAGATTCATATGCTTGATTTCATCAACTAAAGATTTTTTGCTTTTCTCATCAGCTACTGTTTCTGCTTGAAGCCTCATTCTAGTTAGAGGTGTTTTTAAATCGTGTCCTACACCAGCAAGCATTAAAGATCTTTGTTCAACCTGCTTAGTAATTCTATTTTTCATTTTAATGAATTCAATTGATGCCCTTCTAACATCACTAGCTCCAGAAACTTTAAAATTGGAAACATTATTCCCTTTCCCAAATTCTTCTGCGGCTATAGCAAGCTGTGTGATTGGTTTAATTTGGTTTCTTAAAAAGAGAAAAGAAATAAAAATTAGTATTGCTGATGAAAATATTACCCAGCCTAAAAAGATATGAACTCTTGCTGTTGAAATTCGTTTTTTATGAAAAGTCACTTTAATCATTTCTTCGCCAAGATTTATATGAACATTTATAAGATTATTTTCAGCTTGAACCCAATGAGTAGCCTGAAGAATACCTTGGAGCTCTTTTTTAAAACCAGTAGTTACAAAATCAAGATATTTAATATCATTTTTTGCATAATCCTCAATTAGATCACTTGAGTTTATCTTGGCATAGATAATTTCAGTATAGGAACCATAGTCAGTATTTACTTGTTCGATAGAAATATTATTAATCTTAATTTGATTAACAGTTAAAGCAATTTCCATTGCTACAGAACGCGACATTCTTGATATTACTCTTTCCCATAAACTATCAAAAAATACTGTTACAATTATAACTTGAAACATTATCATAGGGACTATGATTATTGATATTGCTCTAATTAATAAACTTTTTGGTAAATATTTTTTAATCATCTTAGTTATTAACCCATAACATATAGCCAGCACCACGTTTTGTTTTTAAGTACTTTGGAAATTTTGGGTCTTGCTCGATTTTTTTTCTTAGCCTGTTTATACATACATCTAAAGTTCTTTCTTGTTCAAAGCCTAGTAGCTTGCTTAATTCTTCTCTTGAGTAAGGTGTACCCATATCTTTTGATAATATCCTTAATATGTGTAATTCGTTCGAGTTTAAAGATTTACTAGTGTTAGAACCTGTAATTTCTCCAGTTACTAAATTTAAAATAAGATTGTTAATCTGGATTTGGTCCTTGAATGATTTTGTATCAGTCTTTTTCAATATATTTTTTATCCTCAATAGCAGTTCTTTTGGCTCGAATGGTTTTGATAAATAATCATCGGCACCCAATTCAAGTCCTTGTATCACATTATCTGTATCTCCCATGGCTGTGAGGTGTATAATTGGAACTAGTGATGTTGTTCTTATAATTTTTGTTAGCTCATAACCATCTATGCCAGGCATCATTATGTCTAGTATAAGCACATCAAAGTTAATTAGATTTAATTTTTCTAGTGCATCTTCTCCATTAATTGCAGTTGTTACTAAAAAATTGTTAGTTATTAAAAAATCTTTTAGTAGATCTCTAATTTTATCATCATCATCAACAATTAAAATATGGTTATCAAAGCTATTGATCATTTGTTTTTACTTATTAAATTTGAAAATGTTTGGTTAAATCCATTTACGGCTTCTGATCCTGACTTTTGAAATGCACGACTTATCTCTTTTATAGTTGGGCTGACTAAGCTGTTAACAATCTTTTTTGATGCCTCTGAAAGAAATAAATTTTTCATCCGTTTATCTTTTACATTAATTTCTTGTACTACCATTTTTTCACTAATGAGTATTTTTAAAACTCTATTAAGGCTCTGCTTTGTAATACCAAGCCTAATCATTAATTCATTAAAAGTTATTCCTGGGTATAATAGAATAACTAAAATACATCTAATATCTGCAATGCCAAAATTATGATC
>Ga0209482_1000898_pt1 | contig 23122 bp, 28 predicted proteins | sample CoawatmetaG10DNA_FD_187512 | JGI IMG/M metagenome (GOLD analysis project Ga0209482, IMG submission 187512) | Marine microbial communities from the West Antarctic Peninsula - Coastal water metaG104-DNA (SPAdes) (version 2) | ecosystem: Environmental > Aquatic > Marine > Coastal ...
TACTCTTATTAGTACTCCCAGCTTTTCTACAATCTAATTCTAAATTAAAACAATTCTTAACTAATCTTACTATTTGGATTGTCATTATCCTTATAATTCTAACAATCATCTATTTCATTAAGTAACAATCATTCCATCACCTAGACACCTGATTAGAGGTTTGGTAGGGTTTGGATTGTGAATATAAATAAACAAGATGAAAAAAATTGATTTAGAAGCTTTTTGTAATGAAATTATAAACTTCGATGCTAATAAAAAAGATTATTCGGATACGATGGATAATGCCATCCTTAAATCACTCAAGATAAAGGGAAAGAAGATCCCAAAAGAATTTGAATACAAATTTGAAGATAAATCAGTTTATTTTAAAAAAATTAATAAATCACTTAACTTTGTAAATTTATTAATAATTGTAGATAGTGAGGAATATCGGTCAAATTACTTAAATTGTGGATTGCTATCATTTGACGATACTTTAGGTGTAAAAAAAAATACTAAAATTTTGTTTATTGAAGAAGATTATTTAACAGCTCCAGGTATGTTAGAAAATCCAACATTTGTTCCAATAAAATTAATTAATAACTCTAAAAATTTGTCAAAAGTAATATCTGAAGAAGTCATAAAGTATTATAATAAGTATAATAGATTTGGAGTGAAATTACCTATTATCGACCATGAAGAAGCAGAAGAGATGTTTGATATGTGTGTATTTGCAACAACCAATGTTTTTATAAATCAAGATTTCCAACACTTTGTGGATATTGAGTGTATGGAAAAATTATTTAAATATGGCTTTAATGACAAAGTTAAGAATTGGGGTTACCCAAATTATGAATTAGGATTTTCTAACTCTCAAACTCCACTATCTAATAATCCTCGGTTTCGTAATTATTTTCTCCCCAAACATGAGATGGCACCTGCTGGTCCTTTTTCTATTTATTTTTACAAATCAGACTTTAAAGAAAAAATTGAAGCTACCCCAAACAATATGTTTAAGGAAATTTTTTTTAAAGAATAGAAAACAATGAAAGATTTAACAGATAAACAAATAGAAAAAATGTTCAACGATCCTAAGATGCTGCTTTGGGAGGAGTGTAACAGCGTCTGGTTCTCCCATGATGAAGAATTGACAGAAGAGGCTCATAAAATCTCTAATGAGATAAATTGCTATATACCAGGGAGTTCACAGGACTACTGGGATCAGATAGATATAAGATTATATAAACATCATAAGAAGAAACTTATGAAATACTATTCAATGAATAACTAAAGCTAGATATGCATAAAACCACATATATCTTGTTTATATTATCTATTATTAGAACTTCTTAGGAGTTAAAAATTTTTTTTCCATTTAGATAAAAATTCAGATATTCCAATTTTATCTATTTCAGAAAATAATTCTTCTAAATTTGACTCCATGTTTTCATTTAATTCAATTACATCAGTCAAATTTTTCATCGTTAAATCTAGTTTTTTCTTTTTTTTATCTGAAACATTTATCTGCTGCATAAGGAGGTTTTTAATTATTGGATTTTCAATAAAATCAATAGCTGAAAGAACATTATCTTGAGTATTTTCTTTTTGTTTATTTTTATCTGCTAAATACCATCTTTGCGTAGTTGCAAGAGCTCTTAAAGCGGTAAAATCATATTTACATATGAAAATATTACCCTTGTGATCCCATGGCACATCTTTTGGAAAATCCTTTGGTGTAGCTCTTGTAAATATAATACCTACGTCAGATTTTGAGTCTTTCATATCATCTTGAAGTTTTTTTATCCAATCGTTACTCCAATTTTTGGTATTCTTTCTTTCATATAAAATTTTGCATACAGTAAAATTATTCTCTATTACTTCTTGAAGCCAGTCACCACCAGCAACACCTTTTGCATATTCAGTAATTTTGTCATTTTTATCTTTAAATATTTTTTTTAAGAAATCACCTAATTGCATCTCAGAAGATGAGCCTTGATCTACAGTCGTTCCTTGAGTCATCTTTTTTTGAAGATCTTCTACTGTTGCGATATATCTTTGTTCTCTTAACTCCCAAAGTTTTTGTCTTTCACTATACTTTTCATTTTGATTTTCAGTCCGTTCTTGAAATTTTGCCTCATAAAGACTTTCGTAATGGGCTTTATTATCTTTATCAGAATCTTTTTTAGTAGCTTCGATTGCTATTTTAACAGCAGCTTTTTCTTTATTCTCATTTTCTAAATTAATTTTTTGTATTTGTAATTTTTTTTCTTCATTTTCACTTGTTAATAATTTAACTTTTTCTGAACTTTCTTTAATTTTATCACCTTGCTCTTTTTGGATTTGCTCTCGAACATCATTTTCTATAGTTTTTAAATGTGATGATAAGCCTTCTTCCATATTAAACTCTACTTTACATTCAGGACATTTAATTTTTTGACTCATTATTGCTCCTTATCTATTTTTTATTTATATTGTTTTCATGATTATATTTTTTTTTCAAACTCAAGTAATTTCATAAAAGTGTTAACTAAGTGAATATGCTTAATTTTCTTACAAGCTATCTCTAAAATTTTTTTGTTCATAATAATAATTGATAGACACTGACTTCTAGATATAGCAACGTTCAATCTGTTTCTGCTAAAGAAAAAGTCAACATTTCTTGGTAAGCTCTCGGGATCACTTGTAGTCATACTTATAATTGTTGCTGGAGCTTGTTGTCCTTGAAATTTATCAATAGTACCAACTTTGGCACCTTTAGGTAGAATTGATTTTAGATAATTGACTTGAACATTATAAGGAGCAACTACTAGAATATCTTCTTCGTCCATTATTTTCTTATTATCATTTTCATCCAAAAAAGTGCTACCAAGTAATCGATCATAAAAGTCTTTAACTAACGATCCTTCTTCCTCACTTTTTTGTCTACATACTTCTTTATGATTTGCATCAATCATTACAATTCCAGTTTCAGGTATTGAATCTTTTTTATTTGAAAATATAATTTTTCTTTTTTCAGTAAAATCAAAATTTTTTAATCGCTCATCATAGAAATTCTCAGATATAAACTGCCGAAGTTTAGGGTGTAATCTTCTGCTTTTATCAATAAAAATACCCTTATTTGAGTTAATTGTGTCATTACCTTCTAATAGATATTCAGGAAGGGATTGCCCTGAATCTCCAGGGTGTACTGCTGAGATAGGTGAGCTCAATTGCATTTGGTCTCCAATAATTACTATATTTTTTGCAGATAAAGAGATTGCCAAAACATCAGCTGTCGTAAGTTGTCCTGCTTCATCTATAAATAGATAATCTAATTTTTCATCACAAGCAGGTCTAGAAAAACACCAAGCAGTACCTGAAAATAAATCTGCATCTAAACTTTCAAATTCTAAATCCATTTTTTTAGTATCACTAATATTTTTTATAAATTTGCTGTCATTAAAGCGTTTATCAGGTGTGCTGCCAGATTTATGATATCCATTAAAAGAAAAGTCATCTTTTGATAATTCTTCTATCTTGGTTAATAAATTAAATATCACTTTATGGCTATTTGCGGTAATACCTATTTTTTTTGATTTCTTAATTAGTTCTATGATTATGTGTGCAGCCGTATGTGTTTTACCAACACCTGGAGGGCCTTGAAAATAAAGATAACTATTATCCATAGACTCTACAGCCTTAAAAGATTCTTCTAAAAAATTACCACCTTTGATAATTGTCTCACCTTCCTTAATATTTTTAATTTTTGGATAACTTTTTTTTAAGAATTCATAAGTAGCTTTATATTTCTTTTCACCGTTGATCACAGATGTAATAAATCTTCGTATTGCATCAATAATAATCTTATGGTTATAAAACTCACCTTTTGCTATTGATAAAATTTGAGGTAAATCTTTTGAACTAGATATTTCAATAGTATTTTCATCTTTTTTATTTTCATCAATGCTAAGTATTTTTCCTACAGAATATGTTTCAAGGTTACCATCAGTAGCATTAATAACACTATCTTTTTCCTGTACTTTAAAATCTTGTTTTGAGAATTTATAGTTAAAAACTTTTATTGTTTTTCCTTTTCCATCTTTACCAAATCCCTCATTAACTTTTTCCATAAAACCTATGCATTCAGAATCGTCAATTAAATCTTCGTCACTTTTTCTTGCAGCACGATTAAAAATACTTTGCCAGTAGATCATCTCTTCTCTATTATGAAATCCTAAAATATCTTTTAATATTTGTTTTATTTCTTTATCTGTGCAATTTTTTTCGATTAATTTCTTTAATTCTTCATTTTCTTTTTCCCATTTTTTCGCTCTAACTTCTGGCTCTTTTTTAACAGCATAAAAGGAATCTTTGGGTTTGATTTCACTCAACCACTCCCGAAGAAAATATGTACTTTCACAATCTTCTCGGTTGTAAAGTTTGATTTCATCTAAAAGTTTTTCTTCGCCTGTTTCAATCCAATCAAGGTATTTATCTGTACTGTCATTGGCTTTCTTAATTTCACCTTTTCTTTGATATTTGTAAAATTTCTCAAGGTTTTTAAGTGAATATTCTCTTTCAGAAACCTGTATCCCTTGATTAACAACAGCATAAAGATCTACTAGTTTGCCATATCTTAATAGATCATTAACTTGTTCAAGGTGAGTATCATGTTTACTCATAAGCTTGGTTAGTGCTGTCTTTTCATAATGATTATAGTGATATATATGGGCCTCTGGATATTTCTTTAAATGTTTGTCAATAAAGTCTAGTAGCTCGACAAATTTTTCTTTTTCTTCATCTTGATTATGAGCCCAAAAATATTTGTAAGGTTCTTTCTTATTATCATGATCATAAATACCAAATAGATATTCCAAGGCTTGTTTATCTTGCTCAGATTCTTCTGAATTTAATATCTTATCTAATCCTTCAATATCAAAAAAAAGATCATGTGGACTTGATCTAGGTATTTTATTGAATCCTCTTTCATCCTCTGAAGGAAGTGTTTTAAATTGAGGTATTTTAGTTTCTTTAAATTTTATTAATAATTCTGCTTGTGAAAGATGTTTGTTAAGAATTATTGAATTTAAATCTTTTATTTTTTCAGTTTTTTTAAGTTTTGCAAACTCTGATAAAGTTTTTACACCATGTTTTTTAATTTTAATAATTTGATCTTTTCTAATCTTAGCAATTTGATTGAGGTGATCTTTTTCTAACCATATTTTATCACAAACATCAGACCATTCACACATAGCACAAAAACTACATCTATTAGGTTCTATATCCTTTTTGTCATTTTCTAAAAATTTAATATAATTTGCATTATTTTTTTGAAAATATAATTGATAGTTTAGTGTTTTGTATTGTTTTACTTCTTCATCAATTTTTAATTTACTAATTTTATTTTCTTTATCCTTGATACCCAAAATTAGATACATGAAGTCAGGTAATTCATCGTCTTGCTGTGTTGCAATCCACTCTGAATACAAACTAATTTGAGTAATGTGATCTGTTTGAGGCACAGATGATAACTTAGTATCATATACTTCATAACGACACTTACCATTTTTAGTTTTTTTATCTTTATCTAAAATAAGAAAATCTATTTCTCCAACCCATCCTTTATGTTTGAAGTGAGCTTTGTGTATTAGGTCATAACCTTTTTTTATAGCCTCTTTTGTTTTTTCAAATCTATCTTCATCTTTTTTAATTTGAATATGTTTTGGAAATTGTTTAATTAAATTTTTATAAACTTTGGCTTCAAACTCATCTCCTCTTTTTTTTCTAATAGTTTCTGTCGTAGAGCGATCTTTTTTTTTTAATTCTTTATTATTAATTTCATTAACAGTTGTATAGTTGCAAGCAATCCAGTTTTTCAACCTTGACGCGGTCTTTAATCTGTCATGATCATTTCTCATAAATTTAATTTGATTAAATTAATTATCGTTCTCGTTTAACTCCTTAGATAGAACCTTAATCTCAGTTTCATTTTTTTTATATTGATGTATCAAAGTCAAATATCCATAGAACTTACACATATTGTATGGAAGATAGTATACATCTAATATTACCTTTAAAAATGCCTTAGATTTATAGAATTCTTTGTTAGTTTTGTTGGAGATTTCTTTATTCTCTAAATAAAGCTCAACAGAATTCTTCCAATCTTTGCAATCAGTTAATCTGTCTTTAATTTTATTTTTTACGTAATTTCTCATTAATGTACCGTCCTTTCTTTTTCAAAACTTTCGTATTCAATTTTACCAATAACTAGTCGAAGATTTTTCATTAGCTTGGACCATTTATCGGTATGTTTATTAGGTGAAATCCAAGGAAGATCTGAAGGATTTAGATCAAGCATCCCACAAAGAATATTATCTATATTGTTTAAAAGTCTAGATCTTTCTTCTGGAGAATGTTCAGCAAAAAGTTTTATTAACTTTGTATGCTCTTCATTATTTACTAATTTATTAACTTTTTTCTTTTCCATTTTGTTTCCTTCTGAAACAAAGACTCATCATGATTAAGATGTAGTTTATAAAAATTAAGCTTTCTTTTTATCAAAATTGAACCCATGTTCCTTTGTTTGTTTATTTACGCAAACAATCATGAAAGACAATTTTGAAATTCTGAACCCTTTTTACAGGTAAGTACGCATCAAAATTAATCGGAAGGGTTAGTAAATATACTTTAAGAAAGCTTTTAATTAAAAGTATATATAGTAACCCTTCAAATAGGTAACTTTCTAATTGGTTACATTATTAACATATACCTTAACTTTAAAATTTCAAGTTTAAAATTGTCTACACAAATACCTTTATACAAAGTTTTACACATTATCATAATTACTTTAAATAGTGGTTGACATTTACCTGTCAGTTTTGTACAGGTAATTATGGCTGTGAAGCAAAATTATAAAAATGTTTTAAAATACCTTGAAGAAAATAACATAGACGCCAAAAAAGCTTTAGAAATTATTGTAAAAGCAGATCCATATAATCCAAATAATATTCAAGCCCGTTGGAAAATGAAAAGATTTCAGCTCTATTTATGGGCAAGAGTAGATGAGCATGAAAATGGATGGTTATTAAAAAAAACAGAAACAGTTAGAAACGTTGTTCATAGTAAAAAGTTTAGAGAAACAGCAGAAGTGTTTGATCCACAATTTTACTGGAAAGTAGGTAATTTTTGGTTGAAACAAACTTTAAAATCTACATTATCAAAATTACCCAAAGGAACGCGTGTTACACCTAATAATTCGCCAAAACAATTCAAAAGAATAAATGCAGAAGAATTTTTTCAACTTCAATTTAAAAGATTAAATCATTTAATTACCGATCCAAGACAACAAGAATACTTCAAGTCAAAGTATTTTACATTTGAAGGAAAAACAGAGAATATCCCACAAGACTTAATAGATAAGATTAAATAAATGGAAAATGAAATAGATAAAAAAAAATACAAAAAAGCATTAGATTTTACTTACAAAATACACTTTAAACAAAACCGTAAAGATACAGGTATTCCTTATTTCACTCACTTAGTATCTGTTAGTAACAATATTATTGAAGATGGTGGCACTACTGATGAGGCTATAGGGGGCTTATTGCATGATGCTGTTGAGGATCAAGGAGGATTAAAAACTCTAGTTAAAATTAGAAAATTGTTTGGTAATCATGTGGCAAAAATAGTTGATGAATGCAGTGATACTGTTGTTGTTCCGAAGCCACCATGGCAGGAAAGAAAAAAGAAATATATTTTAGATATTAAGAAAAAAGGGCAGTCGTCAATGTTTGTATCACTTTGTGATAAATTACATAATGGTACTTGTATTGTTAATGACCATAAAAGAGTAGGCAAGAAAGTTTGGACACGTTTTACAGCATCCCCAAAGCAAATTGTTTGGTATTATGAGAGTTTATACAAAGAGTTTTCTAAACACCTAAAGGGTCATAAAGTTCTTAAAGATAACTACTTAATGGTAGTCAAAGACATTAAGAAAGTTGCATCAAAATGAAAAAGTTAAACGATAAAATTAAAGGAATAAGTATAGGGCTTGATAAGAATACTCAACTTAAAGAACTTAATGGAGTAATAGATGAGTTTAAAAAAGAAACTGATGATAAGCATGAAGTTAAGGTGTCATTAACTTTTGAGACCTCACAATCCACACTCCACCTTAAAAGAATAAGAAAACCTTACCTAACCTTAGTTGCTAAAGACGGTGAAGAAGTTAAAAAAAAGAAAAAGGTTAAATGAAATTAGATACAGGTACTGAACTTCCAGATAACTTAGAGTTAACTAAGGAATTTACAGATACTTTTGATTTAATTAACAACACTAATACTAATTTATTTATTACTGGTAAAGCTGGATCTGGTAAATCAACTCTTCTTGAATATTTTAGACAAAATACTAAAAAAAAATTTATTACTTTGGCTTTCCAGGGGATCACCGCAATAAAAGCTAAAGGACAAACACTTCACTCTTTTTTTAAATTTCCACCTCATTTTGTATCCAAACAAGATGTAAAAATATTAAAAGACAAAGAGCTGATAAACAAGCTGGATACAATTCTTATAGATGAAATATCTTTAGTAAAAGCAGATTTATTTGATGCGATAGATATTTCATTAAAAATGAATAGGGGAAATGACGAACCATTTGGTGGGGTTCAGATAGTTGTATTTGGAGATTTGATGCAATTACCGCCAATTATAGGAAAAGATGCTGAGATAATGGAAAAATTTTATCCTGAAGGTGCATATTTTTTTAATGCCAATTGTTTCACTGAAGGCAATCTTAAAAATATAGAATTAACAAAAATATTTAGACAGAAAGATAAATCATTTATTGATTTGTTAAATAGCATTAGAACTGGATCTGCAGATGATGAAAAATTATCATTTCTTAATAATAGAATAACTACTATTGATGATTTACCCAAAGAGACAATTATTTTAGCACCCACTAATAGAAAAGTAGATGACATTAATTTTAGTCATTTATATCAGCTTAAAACTCCAACCTTTAATTATGATGGGATTGTAAAGGGGACATTTAAGGAAAAAGAGTTTCCAGTTGAGAAAAATCTCAAACTTAAGGTAGGTGCTCAAATAATGATTACTAAAAATGATACTGAGGTTCCACGAAAATGGGTTAATGGAACTCTTGGTGTCATCCAATCCCTTAGTGAAGATAAGATTAAAATATTAATTGATGATAAATCTTACTATTTAGGAAAAGCTAAGTGGGATAAATATGAATATAAGTTTACTGGTAATCGAGTGGATACTTCAATTAAAGGCTCATTTATACAGTATCCAATTAAACTTGCTTGGGCGACCACCATTCATAAATCACAAGGACAAACTTTTGAAAGAGTTGCAATTGATCTAGATACGGGTGCTTTTACACATGGACAAACATATGTTGCATTAAGTAGAGCAAAAACTTTAGAGGGAATATTTTTACTAAATAAGATTAATAAAAAAGATATTATTTTTGATAAAAAAGTCTTAGATTTTGTAAATAATAAATCAATAGTTAAAAAAGTGACTAAAAAAATAACTGAAAATAATACAGAAATAGAAGAATTAATTGATTGGTCAACCAGTGATGACAATAAATTGATTGCTCTCTATAAAAGAAATGTTCCTGAGATTGCACTTTCTAAAATGTTCAAAAAAACAATATCTGAAGTTAGAGAGAGAATAATTCACTTAATGAAAAAATAAGAAGTAGACCATTAGAAATAAATGAAAAAATTAAATAAAATTACAGAAGTTCGAGTTGAAGAAGTACATGAAATTGAGGATAAACAACATTTTTACAGAGTATATTTTCACTACTCTAATGGTAAGGTTAAATTAATAGATGAAAGCTCAACCAAACCTATTTTAGCAAGATATACATCAAAAGTTTATTAGATAAAATAATTGAGATTATTTTATTACTTTGAAATATAAGAAAATATGTTTTCAGTTTCAGATTTTTTTTGTGGATGTGGTGGACTCTCTCAGGGTTTTAAAGAAGCAGGTTTTAGCATTAAAACTGGTATTGATTTTAACAAATCTTTTTTAGAAACATATGCGTATAATTTTCCAGAGGCTAAAGTTTTGAATTTAGACCTTGGTGATAGTAAATTTTTAAAAGAAATTTCTTATAGTGACGTTATTATTGGTGGACCTCCTTGTCAGGGATTTTCTTTAACAGGGCCCAGAAATATTGACGATCCAAGAAACGAACTATATTTATCAATTTTTAAAACATTAAAAGAAATTAAACCTAAAGCCTTTTTAGTTGAAAATGTAAGAGGTTTAATGACAATGTGGGGTGGCCAAGTATTTAAAGCGATCATTAAAAAATTTGAAAGTGCTGGCTATAATGTTAATTTTCAATTAATGAATTCAGCTGAATATGGGGTTCCTCAAGTTCGTCATCGTGTATTTATTATAGGAATTAAAAAAGAACTAAAAAAAATTTATAAGTTTCCAAATAAAGAATTTAAAAAAGAAGATTATATTAGTTGCGAAGAAGCTATAGGAAATGTTCCTAGTTTAGAAAAAGAACTTAAACAAAGTGATTTAAGTTATAAAATTAAACCAACTACCAATTATCAAAAGTATGTAATGGATAGCAACATGCTATACAATCATGTAGCAACTGCACACAAAGACTTTGTAAAGAAAGTAATAGCTTTAGTACCAGAGGGCGGTAACCACAAAGATTTACCAAAAGGTATTGGTGAAAGCAGAAAATTTAATGAGGCTTGGACAAGGTATCATAGCAAAAAACCATCAAAAACTATCGATACAGGTCACAGAAATCATTTTCATTACAAGTGGAACAGAGTCCCTACTATTAGAGAAAATGCAAGACTGCAATCTTTTAAAGATAGCTTTAGATTTTTAGCAACTAGAACATCGCAGAATTCTCAAGTAGGAAATGCTGTACCACCTTTATTAGCTTATAAAATAGCTAAAGAATTAATTAAGTTAATTAAATGAAAAAAATAAGATTCATTGATTTATTTTCTGGATGTGGAGGCTTAACAGAAGCCTTTTTAAATAATAAAAAATTTATTCCCTTAAAAATTATTGATAATGATAAGTTTTGTTATCAAACTACTATCAATAGACTAAAAAAAATTAAATTTAAGAATCCAGAGAAAATTGCGCATTTAGAAGATATTTCAAGTCCTAAAACTATTAATAGTTTTAAAAAAATTCAATCTGATATTGTGATAGGCGGACCACCATGTCAGGCTTATTCGGTTGCTGGGAGAATCAGAGATAAACATGGAATGAAAAAAGACTATAGAAATTATCTTTTTGAGTCATTTTTAAAGGTAATAAGTTATAGTCAACCAAATTATTTTGTAATGGAGAATGTCCCTGGAATATTAAGCGCTAATCCTGGCAATATTAAAGTTACAGTAAGAATCAAAAAAGAAACAGACAAGATAAAATATTTTATTCCTGAAAATCTATCTGATTGTGTATTTGATCTTTCAAAATATGGAGTTCCTCAAAAAAGAAAAAGAGTAATTATATTTGGTGTTAATAAAAAGTTAAAAAACTTTAAAGAAATTTCAGAAAAATTTTATAAAACACTAAGATTTTTTGAATCAAAGAAAGTAGTTACAGTCCAAGATGCTATAGGTGACTTAGAAAAATTATTTCCATTAAATGAAATTACAAAAATTAAAGGTAGAAAATTTTCTCATAAAGTAAATTCAAAAAAATTAGATCATACACCGAGATTTCATAATGAGAGAGATATCAAAATTTTTAAATTATTAGCTGACGATATTGAAACTAAAAAGTTTAAGTATAAAACAGTCAAGGAGCTTCAAAAGCTTTATACAAAAATTGTTGGTAAAAAATCTAATATTCATAAGTATTATGTTTTAAGAAAAGATGAACCAAGCAATCTTATACCATCTCACCTTTATAAAGATGGTCTAAGACATATTCATTATGACTCAAAACAAGCAAGATCTATAACTGTTAGAGAGGCTGCAAGACTTCAATCATTTCCAGATGATTTTGAGTTTATTGGACCAATGACCCAACAATATAAGATGATTGGAAATGCTGTTCCTCCAAAATTTTCAGAATACTTATTGAAAACAATTCTTGAATTATATTAATTTATTTTAAAGTATTTTTAACACTAAAATCTGCAAAATATTGACCCTCTGCTAAAAGAGTGAGATCAATATTGTCTCTTCCATAATTTTTAAAATCTATTTCTGCAAAAGGTTGTCCACTTTTTATATTCATACGTTTACGAAGATACTGGCCAAGCAATGAATTTGGCTTAAAGGAACGAAATGCTTTATAAATGTATCCATTATTTCTTAGTGGTCCTTTCTGTTCAAAACTAATTGCTATAACTTCTCCATCATCAAATAAAAATTCAGCATTAGAGTGTAATTTCTTTCCTTCTTTTCCATAACCAGTTCCAACCATTATATTTATTCCCTGATTAGGAAATAGTTCGGGCAATTCATCAATAACTGTTGCTCTAATTGGTACGTAGCAATCATCTATGTTGACGTGCGATCCAGTTAATTTTTTTTGTCCAACATTAATTCCCGAGTCATTAAATGCTCCATTTCCACTTCTTAAAGATAATCTAGCTGATGGAGGTGACCTAGAAAGAATTTGATCTAAATTATTATCTTTAACTTTTAACTTTAACTTTTCTTTAGGAATGAAATTATACTCAGTACAGAGCTCACTATCTCCAATGGCTTCTTTAATGAATTTATAAGTTGCCTGATAATCTTCTCTTTTTACATCAAATAATGTTTCCTGATAATCATTGCAGAGTCCTGAGACAGAAAAATTTGCTGAACCTGCAATAATTTCAACAACGTTTTTATCTTTAATCCAACAATATATTTTTGAATGATTATAATTTTTTTTATAATAAACTTCTAAATTATTATTATCATTTGTTAATTCAATATATTTTTTATTGTATTGTTTGTTTAAATTTGCATTTTGCATACAACCATAGATTACTGTGGTCTTAATTTTCTCTTTTGAAATTTTTTCAACTGGAAGAACACCAATGAATCCACCAAGAATTAAAAGTTCATTGGCTTGGTTATGGTTATGTCTTTTAAGCACTAGGTCTTCTAAATCGTTATAATACATTTTTAATATAAATTTTTTTGTATTAGTTATTTAAACCTTCTGTAAAATAGTAAATTGATTATAGCTTGTATCTATTAAATTTCATAATTTCTTGATAAAGCTATTACTTTATATGTAGTATAAATATAATGAGAAATTTGATCAATGATAAAATTTATAGAACCTCACTGGATAAAATTGAAACTAAATATTCTTCCCTTATAGAAAACCAAAAAAAAATAGCCTTAAACGATATTGAGCAAATAGTTCAAGGAACTATTAATTTTTTTGAAATTAAGAAGTTTGGTTTTAAAGATACAATCGTTAAACAGCTAGATGAGGCTTTATCGGTTAGAAGCTCAACTTCATCAATTATTACAAATGATGAAAACCATATTGAATGGTATGATAACTCCAAAACAAGATCATACTGGGAGACTTATAGAGACTATTTAACTCAAGACTTAAAGTATTCATTAAGTGGAGTTAACGACATTGATAAAACCACTGATTTAATAATATCAAAACTTGAAGATCCAAAACGTAAAGGTCCTTGGGATGTAAGAGGTTTAGTTGTGGGAAGTGTTCAATCTGGAAAAACATCTAATTTTATAGGTTTATTAAATAAAGCTATTGATGCTGGATATAAAAATATAGTTGTTCTGTCTGGGCTTCATAATAATTTAAGACAACAAACTCAGAAGAGAATTGATGATGGTTTATTGGGTTACGATACTCAAATATCAAGAGGAACTACAAAACAATACTTAGAAATTTTTATAAGAAGAAAAGAATTAAATCTCCCACAGATGGATTGTTTAACCAATAGCTCGATAACAGGTGATTTCAAAAGCATTGCCGCTAAGCATGCAAATATTCGTTCTGGTGGTATAAAAGTTATGGTTGTTAAAAAAAATAAAACAGTTCTTCAGAGTGTGATCAGGCATTTTTGCAATATACATGGTCCCGGTGTTGTAATTGATAAACCTTTTAAGCTAAGGGCAAAATTTGATGGTGATATACATTCTTTTATTAAAGACCAACCTTTATTAGTTATTGATGACGAGGTCGATAATGGATCTGTAGATACAGGTGAACAATATTGGGATCCAGTGACAGGTGAGCCTAATGAAGAATATAATCCAAAGACTATTAATAGATTAATCAGACAACTATTAAATATACATGAAAAAAAATGTTTTATTGGTTATACAGCAACACCATTTGCAAATATATTTATTCATGAAGATGGTGCTACTAAAGAACATGGTCTAGATTTATTTCCAAAAAACTTTATTATTGATTTACCAATTCCATCAAATCATTCAGGACTAGAAAAACTTTTTCCAAAAGAAATATTAAAAAATCAAGAAATTGAAGACCAAGAAATTGATGAAAATCCTTTTTTTAAAGTTGTTAAAGATCATAGTCTTTATCCAGATGATAAAGATTGTGATTTAGGATGGATGCCTCCCATACATAAAAAAGATCATGATCCACTTTATGATTCATTAGAAAATCCTATACCACCCTCACTAAGAAAAGCTGTCATATCTTTTATTGTTTCGTGTGTAATTAGAAATATGAGGGGACATATAACAAAACATAAATCAATGTTAATACACGCATCTAGATTTGTTAATGTTCAAAATAAAATTTATGAACAAATTGAAAATTTGATCAAAGAATTAAGGGAAAAAATTAACCTAAAAGATCAAAATTTTTTTGATGAAATTGAAAAAGTTTACAAAGAAGAGTTTATTCAATATGAAAATAAATCTGAGGAAAAACTTCCTTTATTTGAAAACCTTAAAAAAGATGACAAGGGATTAACATGGGTAATAATAGAAGTTTCAAAGAATATCAAAAGATTAAATGGAAGTAGTAATGATGAGCTTGATTATGACGAGTTTTTAGAGAAATGGAACTATGGCTTACAAACTATAGTAATAGGTGGTGAAAAGTTATCAAGAGGATTAACTCTTGAAGGTCTCTCTGTAAGTTATTTTCTAAGATCAGCAAAAATGCCCATGTATGATACTTTAATGCAGATGGGTAGATGGTTTGGCTATAGGCAAAGCTATGGTGACTTATGTCGTCTTTATACATCAAAAAATGTCATTAAATGGTTCTTTTTTATTTCACTAGCAACTGATGAACTAAGAAATGAATTTAATATTATGATGTTAGCAAAAAAAACACCCAAGGATTTTGGTCTAAGGGTAAGAGATCATGAAATATTAGCGATCACTTCTAAAACAAAAATGAGACATACAAAGTCTCAAAAAACATCATTTACTGGAATTGCTAAAGAGTTTATTTCTTTTAAAAAAGATAAAAAAATTTTAGATAATAATCTACAAAATTTAGAATTATTTCTATCTAAGATAGGAAATCCAAATGATGATAATGGTATTTTTAGATCTTTCTCCAAAGAAATTAATTTTAAAAATTCATATCAGTGGCAAAATGTTGATACAGAATTAGTTATTGAATATTTAAAAAAGTGTAATTTTTTTGAAACAGATCAGTCTCACAAAATTTCTGATATTGCTAGATATATTAATAATTTATACTCACATGGAGAGTTAATAGATTATACTGTAAGCCTATTTGGTAATGGCAGTGAAAGAGACTTTAAAATTGCCAATAAATATAATGTTAAACTTTTAAAAAGATATGTTCGAACATCCAGAGAAAATAAAATAAGCTTAGGTGTGGTAACAACTGAAGCACACGAGGCTGTTGACTTGACTAATGATGAATTTAAAAATTATTTAAACTCAATTGAAAATGCCAAGAGAAGATATGGGTCTGATGAGGATACAAAAAAATTTGATAGATTAAATAGAGGTTTAATTAGATATAATAGATCACCTCAAAGAGGTGCGTTGAATATTTACCCAATACAGTATGTTGATAAAGAAACAAAAAAAGAAGAAATTCTAATAGCTGTTTCTCTAAGCTTTCCATATACGCAACTTCAAGAACATGAAGCTTCAATTCCTTACCAGGTAAATTCTGTTCATTCTAGGTTAGAGGGTGTTGAAGGTATTTAGATATCTTTTTTTAAACAAAATTCAGGCTTAGTAGGGACAAAGATTGATGATCTAAGTAGAATCATGCATTGGATTTCATTCCTTTTCACCCGTTTACGTTTTTTTTCATTGTTGTCCTCTTTACGTAGACCTCTCGATAAGAGAAGGGGTGGAACCATTACAAATTACTTTCCCTTAAAAATACAACCAATAATAGGAGTTTTGATATATGGAAATAAACGGTATTAATAAATACTGTCATGTAAGCGCTTACATTGCTTATGATAACTGCAGCCCAGTTTACAAACAAACCTTCAAGTTTGAACTAAGTCCAAGCACTCATAACAGCCTCATTTGGGAGAAAATAATTAAAATACTCAAGAATAACGGAATAAATGTGGAGCTTAAATCATGAAGCGCTTCTTATTTTTTGTGTCAGCACATTTATTTTTGTTTCTATTAGTCATTGCCTATCAGGCCCAAGCTGAAGAAGAGTGGACTATTGATCAATTTAACAGCTTAGCCTATGCCAGAGTATCAGGGGAAGTTACTCACGGGGATTCATTGAATTTTTTTATTTCAACAGAAAGTAATTGTACAAAAGTTTATAATAATTTTACTTTTTATACTTTTGAAAAGCCTGGGGATATTAAGCAATTAATAGACAAAAATATTCCCATAAAGATCAATGGTGTAGATGTAACAGCAAATGTTATCAGTGTTTCACCTTTTTTAATGGGATACAGGGTGTCATTTAGTTTAGGTACATTTCCTATTAAAGAATACATGCATTTCTTAAAAGAATTCTATGATGAATTTCAGAAGTACGAAATTGAGATAGTAGATGGGATTGATTTTAAAGCAGCTAAGTATTTTGATATAACTACTAACAATTGGAAATTAGATAAGCTTGTGCCATCTGTCTTAGAGGCTAATAAGCTTTGTAAAACCATTGATCATTTGGATAGTTAGATAATGTTATGAATTATCTTACTTATCTTATTGTTATTACCAACAACGTCTAACGCTGATCAAGGTTTGAAAATCTCATGTCTTAATATGAAATATGTAGTCATTGGAAGAAAGCATGATCCGTTAAAATTCACAATGCAAGCAGTAGGGCTTGAATACTTTGATAAAGAGAAGGGTGAATTTGTCATCATTGAAGCTAATAAATTAGATATTGGTGAAAACCAGATAACTGCAAGGTTTGCAGATTATGAATTGGGGTTTCAAATGATCGTGCTTAATGGAGATACAGAACCTAGCATGACCTTATCTAAATATGATTATAAAAATAATAGGTTCCTAGAGCATTATCAGTGCGATTTTGAGACTGCAAATATTGATTAAAAATTTATGATTGATCAGTTCTTTCTTTGGTGTGTATGGGTTCTTGAAGTTATAGGGGAAGTAACTGGTATGGGTTATGAACTTGCTAACATTGTTATATTTGTAATTTTACAACCTGGGCTGATACTTCTATTTTTTATTTTGTGGAGAAGGCAAAAAAAAATCAATAGTAACAACTTAAATAATTACTCTTAACTCTAGAACTTAAATGGACAGTAGAAAAGGGGTTTGGTAGTGTTGGATAATGGAAACAAAACCTTTTCAATTAGGAAGGTCTAACTCAAAACCAGAAGACTGGATTAACTCTACTATAGATATAGCTGTTAATATTTTATCTCACAGATTGAAAACAATGAATGATTATGCCGAAGAAAGCATTAGAGTTAACAATTTAATAACAAGAGAAATATTGGGTAGATGTATATGGAAGTATAGTGAGGCATTTGGAAAATTTAAGGGATGTCCATTTTGGAGTATAGAGGCTTATAATTTCTATATTGATCAAAAATCTAAATCTACAGCCTTAATTGCAAAAAATTTAAGACACGAACATACTTACCCACAAATTCTATTGATTAAAAAGATGTGGAAATTAAACAACCCTACTAAAAAAATAATAAGAGCACTCTTTGATCGGTATGCAATTGCTACAGTTGTAACTAAAGAAGAAAACCTTAAGCTAAACAGCAGTGCTGTTGGTTTAAGAAGTGATACGATTAGTGAGAAAAATATTTGGTTAAGATATAACAATGACAAGATAACAATTAAAGTGATGGAAAACCCTATAGATAATATCTTTTATAAACACCACTATAAAGCAATGAAAGAAGCACAAGTTATTCAATGAAAACATTTGTAAAAACATTTAGAGGTAAAATCTCACATGAAAGAATAGACACATATGTGAATTTAGTTCTCAAAATTTTAGACCCAGATGATTACTACGATCTTGAATTTCAGCAAGATGATGGCTGGCAGTTTATAAGAATTGAAGTTTGGGATAGGGTATTGCATTAATGTTTTTTTATTGCACCACTAAAGTTAACAATTATTACAAAGTTGGTATTGCAGAGTCTTTATCTCGAGTTCAAAAAAGATTATCAGCATATAGATCAATTCAACCTAAAATAAAAATGAAGTTATTTTCTGAACTGGGGGGTCCAGCTGATGATGTAGAGTGGTCGTTTAAAAATAAATTTGATCATTTTAGAGTTAAAAAAAGTGAGTGCTATAAATTAAAATTTGATATTATTTATAAACATTTTTTAAAATTTCAGCATAAATATGATTGTCTGCATAAATTTTGGGACGGATCTACTTTATTTATTTCTGAATATTATTTTGACAATCAAATCCCTGATGAAAATTATGATTTAACAGAAAAAGATCAAAGAGAAGGCAGGTTTAATGGTTTTTTACCTTTTGCAAAATTAAATTATAAAGATCAAAAGTTAGACAAAAAAGGCAACCGCATTATTGAAGCAAAATATTTGGACATAAAAAATGTTAATTTGGAAGAATATAAAAGCAAATATAATAAATTTTTAAAGGAAAAGTGGTACGGAAAACAAAAAGGGTATGCAAACAATGAATTAGATAAATTTTTTATAGAAAATTTTAAATCAAAAAAAAATATGATAGCTCCAAGTTTTCCATATATGTACGATCAAATTGATAAAATTATATTTAATCAATTTTTAAATAAGCATCCAAAATTAATAAAAAGATATTCAAAAAAAAATGATGTAGGCCCATTTAGGTTAAGGCATGATCAAAAAACTATTATGCGAGCAAATTCAGTTCGAGAATTTGAGAAATTTGAAAACACATTTGAAGAAAAACATAATGTAGATGAAATCCTAAAAGGATTATCTAGATTTTTAACAAAAAAAGATCCTAAAAATTATCTACAAGTTTTATATCATATTATTGCTGTTAATAGTTTTAAAGCACCCATAGAATTAAAAGATATATTAGATAAACTTGAAATACAGCTTATTCAATTAATTAATGATTATCAAAAAAAAGATCAAATTTCTGATTTGATAAATAAACAAAAAATTAGAAAAAATAAAAAGTATGATGTCTTGGATAATACGATTATTAAGTTTGTTAAAATTAAAAGATGATAACTTTTAAAAAAACATTTGATTTTTATGCAACGGATGGGGAATTAGATGTCTTTGTTAATAACATATTTGACACAATCATAGATGACCCTGAAGCTGATGTTGAAGTTTATGCAAATAGCGATACAGATCATCGTTATGTCACCGTTAATATTTTAGATAAGGTTTTACATTAGTGTCCAAAATTTTTAATCTAGAAAAATTTAATTTTCACTTATATTTAATCTCAGATTCAAAATCAGATAAAGGCCCTGTTAAAATTGGATACAGTCATCGTCCGCCATCACGATTAAAAGAGATACAAACAGGCAACCCAAACAAACTAGCTATATGGGGATCAATCAGTGTTAAAGATAAATTAGTTGCTAAAGCAATAGAAAAAATTATTCATTCACATTTAAAAACAAATGATCTTCATGCACATGGTGAATGGTTTAACATTAATGTTAAATGTGGATTAGAAATTATGGAACTTTTTCCAGATTGTAGAGATGATTTATTTAAAGAAGTCAAAGTTAGTAAAGGAAAAATTGAGAATATGACCGATTTAATATCTGATGGTCTTCACAAAAATATTATCAACGATGATGATTATTATTTACTTAGAGACATTTTTGAAATTGCAGATGAAGATAAGTATCAATTTATAGATTTATCAATCAATACTTGATCTTATCATAGGCTTTATCATTCCATCACCTAGACACCTGATTAGAGGTTTGGTAGTCTTAGAATATGATAAAAAAAAAAGAAATTTTTGAAGCTTGCAAAAATACAATTAATAAATTCAAAAATATAGATAATGAAGCTGACATATCAGCTGAACCTTTATGCGCGTGGATTCAAACTGATCCAGATAAATTAAAAGCAAAAGGAATTATTGAAGAAGTTAAATTTTTGGCAAATTCTATAATTGAATGTGAAAATTTAAATAATCAAAAAAAGAAAATGAAAGAGATTATATTTAATGAAATATTAACTAACACATCTCTATTTCCAATTATACAAAGGCCTGATCCAGAAAACCTTAATAAAATCAATTATTTTCCATATGAAAATATTTCTGATAGGAATTTATTAAATTATACAACTTGGTTGATTAATATAGATCCATTGATTGCTAAAATTGGTATTACAAATGAAAAAAGTTTTTATAATGCCGCTCTGATTATCCAAAAATATTCTATATCAAAAGCTATATCTTCAGTTTTTCAAGAGTGTTTGATAGCAAGTGGTATAAGTAACATAAGAGATAAGGCTGATGCTTTATTTGCAGATAATTTTCAAAATATTTTGAAGGTAATTCCTTTGATAAATAATGAAGGCATACTAGATGATTCCAAGCTAGATGATGAATATAAAAAAAATCTTTTATTAAAAGCTCAAGCTGAAAAAGCATTTCTAATGGATGAATAATTTTATTCAAAATTACCTTCAAAAAAGAACTAACAATATGATTGCTGATCAAGATTTTGAATTAGCAGAGCAATTTGTGAACATAGACTTTTCATTTGGCTACAACCAAGATGGAAACGCAAAAGATGGAAAAACTGTTGGGACAGATTTATTTCATCGTGAAGGTATTTTTTTAGATCTTACAGATAGAACGTTAAGTCACCCAAAAGTACCATATGCACATGAGGATAGAGGTGGAAAGTTTGCTAATTTAGTTAAAGAGTTTGGTTTTGGTAATCGAAAAGTAATATGGCAACCTTCAGATTTATTTGATTTAGATAAATATATGGATGCTTACTGGTTCCCAGAACAACTTGAAATGCATCACAAAGCATTTAATGAGATGCTTGATGCAAAAAGACTTTACTGTGAAAGATCAATTAGTTTTTTAGATTATTTCTTTAAACGTTTAGATGTCTATCAAGCTTGTGAGATGCCTACTTTTATTAAATATTATAGGGGTGTTGATATAAAAAAATACAAAGATAAAATTAGAAGAATTACGAATGATTTCCCTCATTTAAACGAGAAGGGTGATTTGATATAATAGATATTTAATTAAAAAGTATCCATTTATCATTTTTCTTAGTTTGTTGTTTTTGTAATTTTACAACCTGTACCGATAATTCTTTTTTTTATTCTGTGGAGAAATCAAAAAAATAAAAACAATAAATTTAAAAATATTTATAATCAAAATAATGAAAGATTTAGATAAAAAGCTTAAAATTATTGAACAAGAGACAATTGATGAAAAAATTAGAAAAAAAGCTTTAAGAGAAAAAGCTGAAAACAAAGAATCTAAAATTCATTTAGAATTTATTAACATTTGGGAAAAAGAAGTTTTGTCTAACAAACAATTCATATCAGATCTTAATAAAATTCTTAAAAGTTTTAAAAAAATAAGACCTAAAAACAATCGTTACTCATGGAAGTTTTTTGAAGGCAATATTAGCATTAAAGAAAAGGTTAAAGATGAAGTTGCTTTTTATTTAAATGATCAAAAAATCTCTTTAAATTTAAAGCTTTTTGGGAAGCATTCTGAGATTTATCTGATGGGTGAAAGCTTTGATATAAAAGATATAGATAAAGTTAAAGATGATTATTTGCAGTTGATATTAGATGTCTTTAAAGAAGAAGGTGATAATAGTTATTAATCATTATGTATTTAAAAAGTAAGCTATTTTTTACTTTAATTATATTTGTAGTTTTAAGCTTTTTAATAAGTTTTAAGAGTTATGGGGATATGGGGGATGCTTATACCTGCATTACTGAAAAGGTATCTCAAATAGATAGTTCTAATATAATTATCACAGACTTTAAGAAAATTTCTTTCTCTTTAAAGATGGAGAAATTAAAGAAAAAAAATGATGATTTCCTTGGTAAATTAATCTTTGGAAAGAAAGCTTATGGAACGTTACTAGAGGATAAACTTTATCCTTATGTGGATTTTTTGTTCATAATAACATTTGGAAAACCAGAAAAATTAATGGCACATTCAGGAAATACTCATGCTTGGTTTAATGATGGACGTTTAACTATTTCATCACATTTTATCTCCTTAGATAATAACCCTGGCTATGTTTATAAACTTGTGTCATCTGTTTCTAACTGTAAAAAGAATGAATCAGAAACTTCCATTGGATAATAATGCTTAAAAACAAATTAGTTTTAATTTCAATCATCTTTGTTTTATTTACCAGCGTCTTAAAATCTGAAAATGAATTTCCAATGGATGCGGGGATTACTTATGGCAAACTTGATAATGGTTTTACCTATTACATTCGAGAAAATGAAAAACCTAAAGATAAAGTTTATATAAAATTAGTTATTAAAGCTGGTTCTATAATGGAAGAAGAAAACCAGTTAGGTCTTGCTCATTTATTAGAGCACATGGCTTTTAATGGATCTAAAAATTACCCAAAAGATGCACTTGATAAGTTCATGTCCTCCATTGGACTTGATATTGGTTCACACTATAACGCTTCTACAGGATATCTTAAGACGGTCTATGAATATGAAATACCAACTGATAACCCAGAAAACC
>Ga0209482_1000907_pt1 | contig 23010 bp, 24 predicted proteins | sample CoawatmetaG10DNA_FD_187512 | JGI IMG/M metagenome (GOLD analysis project Ga0209482, IMG submission 187512) | Marine microbial communities from the West Antarctic Peninsula - Coastal water metaG104-DNA (SPAdes) (version 2) | ecosystem: Environmental > Aquatic > Marine > Coastal ...
ATGAACTTCTTGTTTCAATTATTTTAATATTAAATTTATCAGAATACGCTTGATACAAATTAAACCATGGCCTTTTATTTATAATAAATATTGATTTATCATTATCAGACTTTTGTCCATGCCAATTGACAACATTAATAATATATAGCATCCTACTAACAGAGTTAGCGTCGGTTATAGAGCCATCAGTTAAACCTTTATTTATATACTCAATAATATTATTTTGATTCCAGGTTTCATGAAATAAAGCTTTATAAGCATTGCTTTTTAATATCTCTTCTTTAAAAGCTAATAGGTCATATCTGTGAATTCGTGCTCTTATTAGCTCACCACTATCATCGACTATTTCAAGCATTTTAAAATCCAATTGATATATTTTTTTTCCAAAAAAACTCAATATTGGAACCAGCACTCCCTTAGAAAACACAGATGCATCTATATAATAAATAGTAGAAAAATTTTTATATTTTGAAACTTTCCAAAGACTGGAAATGAAACATAAAAAAGAAAAATTTTCAATATAAATCATTATCGTTGAAGTTAAATAGTAATTAAGTTATATTCTAGGCTAAATAATCATGAAAATATTCTTGGGATAGCCTATCCATAATTCTTAAGGCTTCAAGCGAAGAATGCTTAGCCACCATATCCCTTCTCTTTGTTAGCTCGTTTTCTTCAGAATCTTCACTTGGAGATTCCCAGCCACATCTTTCATAAATCTCAAAAGAAGGTGCATCAGCTAATATCTCGCGAGGAACATTTTGCTTTTTCATCGCTTTATTTGTTCTTCGACTAACTTTAGTCTCTAATTGCTCTTCAATTTCTTTTAAATATAACCAAGGGTCAATTACAAATTTTTCAAATGGAATGGTTAGAAATTTAAATTTGCCATTTTTTACTAAAATGTCTCTTTTAAGATTACTTTCTTTTGTTGCTTTATCAATACTATAAATAGCTTTATCCATTGAATTACAATTTAAAAAGTGATCCTCCCAGCCATGAGCATAATAAGGTAATTGATGACCTTGATACTCAATATTTATTTGAATATCTCTAGCATTATCAACTAATCTATCCATATTTAACTTTTGTTGCTTTACCATGTACAAAGGATGTCGCACCATTTCGATCAGCAGGACTGAATCTCCAAGCGCAGAAAATATAGGATCACTGATGCTTAATAAATTGTGTGTAGTTAAATTTAAAATTGGTCGTTCATTTTGAATTCTATCAGGAATCGTCATATCTCCTTTTTGAAAAATTCTCTTAAAATACCGCCATGGATTTGAATCTTGAAACACGCTTGATAAATCTGAATATCTGAAATTCGTATCTCTTCCCATCATTGTTTGGTAAAGTTTGTGATCAACCAACATCTTTACCATGGCAACTGCAGCATCACTATCAATTTTGTTTAAATCAAATAACCTACAAATAAATTCCACTTCAAATGCGTAACTTAATAGTTCAACTCGATCAAATGAAGCTATTATTGGGGACAACATAGTCTTGCCACACCCTGGTTGGCCATCAACAATTACAATTTTTTCAGCAAGTTGTTTTTGTCTAACTACCTTTGTCTGAATTTGAGAGTTACCTAAGTTATTATCCAATACCATAGAATTAATTATTTTACAAAAAATATAGATAGTCTATTTTATAGGGTGCTTCAATTCCCAAGTACCGTCGACTTTTTTCCATAAATGGGGCGCTCTCCAGCTATCTACTACTTCCCAAAAGTGTACTTCAGTAATATCAAGATACTCCAAAAAATCTTTAAAATATTTTTTTGGAAACTCGCCCTCATATCGCTGCATTAATGCCACGCCCTCGTCTCTAGTGATGTGACCATCTCGTATTTCATGAGACGCCTCTTCAAGAGTCCGACCCAAGCCAAACTTAATATAACGTAAATAATAATGAAAGCCATCCATCTTATCATCAAGACTTGAATATTTCGAATAAGTCCCTTCAGATCTTTCAGGGTTTGGTTTAAAGCCACAATGTTCTGCACAATAGTAATAGTTTTCTTGTGGTGACCACTTATGGTAATAACCATAGTAGTACATTCCTTTTATTCCAACTTTATCTAACTCTTCTTGTGAAGGTGAGTCATAAAATATCAAATCTGACTCAGTAAAATCTTCCCTCGATAAATAATCCTTATTCTTAAGGCCATAGTCTAGTAATTCACGGAAAGGAGCTCCTTTATTTTGTTGTGTATCAACCGCTGGTATAGGCTTCCAAGGCTTGTCTAGATATTCTGGATCACCCCCATAATCTACATCACCATTCTCCCCATAAAAGATTAACTTAATACCTAATCTTTTAGCTATCTGCAATGGAAATCCAGTTTGTCCTAAAACAAAAACATGAAATGCATCACCAAGCTCTTCTAGGCACAATCTTGCTAATTTTCTCTGAAATTTACCATTTGGAGTAGCAAGTAAATTACTAAAACCTGCATCATTCAATGCTTGAAAATTTTGAAATCCAATATCGGTATATTGTAATGGTGACCATGTAACAGTCAAAGGATTCATTCCATATTTATAGCGCAATTGATGTGCAACATACCCTGAGTCCTTTCCTCCACTACTAGGAATAATAACATCCCATTCACCATCATCCCTTCTATGCTGATCTAGTAATTTAACTAACTCTTTTTCTCTTTGGTCCCAATCAATCTTACTACTATGTCTGTATAAAGCATTTCTACAGCCACTACAAACCCCCTCTTCATCAAAGGTAATTTTTGGCCTTTGATTAGAAACCACACACTTTTTACACCACGCCACATTTTTAGGCATAACATGAACTTGTTTTTCAATATCTCCTCTCTTAAATCCCATCAAACGTCCTCTTTTATCTGTTAAAAATTTCACTCAAAATTTCAGCGCCTTTTCTACCACTTTTCTCAGGGTGAAATTGACATGCAAATATATTATCTTTTAGTATCGATGAACAAAAACTGTAATCATTATATTCAGTTATTGTGTAAATATCATTAATATCTGCTGGTTCCACATAAAACGAATGAATGAAATAAAAGTATTCTTGCGCATTTATTTTTTTTAGTGGATCAAAAATATTTTTTATATTGGGTAATTGCTTCCTTTGAACCTTATTCCATCCAACATGAGGTATACGAATTTCTGCATCAAGTCCAGACATGTGCTTTACTTCACCAGGTATTATTCCCAAGCCAAATGTATCCTCAATTTCATTACTTTTGTCGAAAAGTAGTTGAAAACCAAGACAAATACCTAAAAAAGGTTTTCCAGAAGCAATAAAATCATTGATTGAAGCTTCTAAATTAAGTTCTTTAATATGTTTCATTGCTTCAGGAAATGAGCCTACTCCTGGAAGGATAGCACCATCACAAGACATAATAGTTGAATAGTCAGATGTAACTTCAACATCAAATCCTAATACAGTTAAGGCATTTTTAATACTAAACATATTACTAATTTGATAATCAATAACAGCTATTTTATAAGGTTTATTCATCTATTCTACAAAGCACATTATTGTCTAATAGAAATAATTTTAATTCCTTTATTGATTTACTATCAATTGATGATAAAGATCGATTACTTTTTAAAAAATCAATATTGCCTTCTTCTTCATACCCTTCTATTTGTCGATTATGTAGTATAAAGTCATAATGGAACAAAGAAGCAATCGCCACCCCACTTAGTGGCAAATCTTTAGTTGCATCCAAAATATGCTGCATACTTCCGGCCCCTCCATGAATAACTACAGGAATTTTAACAGCATCACAAACCTGCCTTGCCAGAATCAAATCAAATCCCTTACCCGAGCCTTCTTGATCAACAAATGTTAATAAAATTTCTCCAGCACCTAGTTGTTCAACCTCTTTTGCCCAAGAAATAACCTCTCTTCCAGAGGAGTTTCGACCATTATCTGTAAAAGCAATATAACTTCCGTCCCGTTGCTTAATAGCTTCAATACAAATCACAATAGTTGAAGAGCCATATATATTAGAAGCCAAACTTATAAATTCAGGATTACTAATTGCAGAAGTATTAATAGAGACTTTGTCTGCTCCCGCTTGCAACATGTTAGAAATATCCTCAATATTACGAATACCCCCACCAACTGTAAGTGGAATAAAAACTTCCTTTGCAGTTCTTGAAATAATATCTTGTAAACTATTTCGACCATAAAGACTAGCAACAACATCTTGATAAAACAACTCATCTGCACCCTGTTCATAGTAAAATTTTGCAAATGATTCAGGCTTACCTAGGACGCGTAATCCTTCAAGATGAATTCCTTTAACAAGGTTTGGCCCTTTAATATCAAGTCTTGGAATTATTCTGGTAGCTAACGACATAGTAAATTAAGATTTTTTTAATTAGAAGTCGATTCGACTTGTATTATTTTTTAAATAAAGTAGAGGCATATTCTTATTAATTTCAAGCAATTACAATCCTATCTTTAAATTTTCATGGTTAAAAATCATTGAATTATTATTTAGTCTATGATTTTCTCATCTAAATTAAACTTTTTAATCTGACAATTCAGAAATAATATTTTCTAAAATAAAAATAGCATCTTTATTTAACCCTACTCTCCTATCTATATCAAAACTATCTAGCGGCATAGAAAGCAACTTTATTCCAAGATAGTCAAGGGTATTTAAATCTAACAATGCTAATGTTTTAGAAATATTTTCATATGTAAGTAACGAATTTTTCTCAAAATATTCAACATTAAAAGACTTTGCAAAAGGCATGTGAGTGTCCTTCCAATTCCCATAATTCTTATCATCATTAGACAAGCCAGAAAAAATCAAACCTACTAGTAGATTGTATTTTAAAGCAAATTTGATATGCTCTAGAGGCTTATAAATATCTTTACCCTCAATTGCTGATCTAGCCCAATTAATTGTAATTCCAACATCATGCATATCCGAGAATTTTGACAAAACTTCAATCTCATTTTCTAATGTTAAAAATCCTTTTTCAAAAGGTAAATTATTATAGGATGAATCTGCATGTTCAATGACAATTTTTGCACTTTGCCAATCCATACTTAATATTTCCTGCATAGATTTTTCTAAAGATTTTTTAGAAGAAGATACTCCTTTAACAGGAATAGAAGGTGCAGTAACTATCTGAATAGCAACAATAGATTGTTTTCCATAAAGATCATTAATTTTATGAATAAAATCATTGGCTCTCTTGCACATGTCTACAGCATCAACTCGCCCCTGATGATTATCTGAAGCTATCCCAAAATGAGGATTTTTTGATAAATTTGCCATAACTCCTGGAATGCATGTAAGAACATTGTTCCATTCTGGCTTTATAAATTTAAGTAGGAAATCAGATCCAAACTTATGCACACTACTTCCAAAAAAAGGTATTTCTAAGCCCTGAATCTCAGGTATCGATTTAATTAATTTATTGTAGAAGCTAGACTCTAAAGATTTATCATTTGAATTTAAAGATGGCGCAGTAGCGTAGGCCCCTATAATATATTTCATTCTATCCTGTAAGGAATTGTCCACCATTAATATCAATACCTGTTCCAGTCATATAGGTATTTTTATCGCTAATGAGAAATTCAATAACCTGGGCTATTTCATTTGGTTTAGCAATTCTTCCTAAAGGAATTTGACTTTCAATTGACTTTAGTACAACTGCATTAATGTTTTCTTTTAGCATTGGCGTCTCAACCATGCTAGGGTTGACAGAATTAATTAACACCATATCCTGTGCCCAATCAATTGCTAACTGTTTAACTAGTCCACTTAAACCACATTTTGAAACAGTATATTCAAAACCTGAAAGCTTACTGTAAGCTCTTGCTGCAATAGAATTAACAACAACAGCTTTACCTTTAGAATCTTTCAAAAAATGATAAGCGTATTTAAAAGTTAAAATAGCACCTAATAAATTAACATCATGAACTTTCATATATTCATTTTTATCAAAATCTTGTATGTTTTTTTTGGGGGCTGTAATGCCAGCAGAGTAAATAATAGAATCTATATTTTTAAATGGAATTGAATTAAAAAAATGCTTTATAGATGTCTCATCAGTAACATCAATTTTAAGATAATCAATTCCAACATCTCCTTCCATATTATTTCGAGAACCAACAAGAACTTTATACCCAAGGCCTTTTAAATGTTTAGCTGTATGAAGCCCAATTCCTGAAGTTCCGCCAATAATAACAACATTTTTACTCATTTAATCCTCATAAACATGGGCAACATCTGCTCGACTTACAGCCATTCTAATGGCTCTTCTAGATCCAGAGGCAGTTATTTTATGTTTACGATTTTTCTTCATAAACACAACATCACCTTTAACAATTTTCTTATGCTCGCCTTCTATCTCCCATTCCCACTCACCCTCTACAATATACCACCACTCGTTCCAGTCAGGGTGATGATGTCTTCGATTTCCCTCTCCTGGCATTTGACATATAATTGTCATAGAATTACTATCAGTATCAATTACTCGCTTACTCCAAGAAACATCTTTTGGCATAGATTCTAAAATATCAGATAGAGCTACAACTTCATTATTTACATCAAAAAGATCATTTACCTCTACCCCATCTTTCGCTAGAATTGAAGGTACATCAACCTCGCTTCTCTCACTATTATTTTGGTCATAATATTGAGGTGCAATTTTAGGGTTTTTAAGAGCAGTTGAAGCTGCCTCTGCTAGCTCAAAATCTTCTTCATTATCAATATCAATAGTGGAGTAGCCTTTTAATTCAAAAAAATCAGTCTTTCCTAAGCCACCATGATAAGCAACCCCATAATTTTCTGTATTTTCAAGAAATGTTGATGATTTCCACCCCATTAATGCTGTTGCATAGGATATTACTGGTGTCATTGTTTGAGAAGGTGGATTTTTTTTAAGATTATCAAAATTAATCGCTTTTCCCTGATAAAGGCATGCAATTTGATGATTTTCGACTGAAACTAAAGTATCCAAATCTTCGGAAATCATTTTACTAACAAAACCCTCAATATCTTTTTCAGTTATGAAAGGCGAAGTTGGAAGAACTTGAATTAATATATCACAATCTATATTACTTAAAAATTCATGTGCAAATTCATCATTAGTTGCCTCATCGGAAGATAAAAAATCTGGTCGATTATAATAACTCATCTCATATCTATCTGCAATTTCTGTGAAAATTTTATCTTCACTATTAATGTAGATTTGATCAAAAATTTTAACTTTACTTAAAGTTCCTAATACATGCTCTATTAATGGTTTTCCATCAAGAAACCTTAAGTTTTTAGACTTAACTCTTTTGCTTCCCATCCTTGCAGGAACCATAGCTACAATTCTCATATTTTTTTCAAGCTCAAATTTTATTTTGATATATAGAGTCAATTAACTTCATTATCTCTAATGCATCATGACTTGTTCCATTTTTTACAGTATTTACTTTATTAATTGCATCTATAAATTCTTTCAACTCATAATTCCATGACTCATCATACTCATAGTAAGTTGTAGTTTCCTTTGGCTTTCCCATAGCAAAAGTTACATCCTCAAACTCTCTCATTCCTAAGGTCATGGTTTCAGGAGTATAGCTTCTAGAGGAAGATAGAATGCCATCTAGATTTATATAGCCATTTTCAAAAGCCATCTCTAAAAGAAACTTATGTCTCCATTGTGTTGCCGATGAATGAAGTGTAGCAACAATATTATCATCAGACTTTAGAATTAAGAATGCATTATCTTCACACTCAATATCCCAAAATGAAGATGTAAGATGAGAGCTTAGGCACTCAAATTCACTATTGGTGAAATACCTAAATAAATCTAACATGTGTATCCCTTGATCTAAGAGGATTCCTCCACCAGAATAATTCTTATAATTTCTCCAATTATCATGAAAGTCTATACTCCCCGCTTTTCCATATACACCCCTCATCCATAATAACCTTCCAAGAGAATTACTATCAATAGTTTTTTTAGCCTCCATTACAGAATAATGAAACCTATGATTAAAGCCATACTTTAAGACTTTACCAGAACTTTTTTCAGCTTGAATGACATCATATATTTGATCTGAATTCATTGCTGGAGGTTTTTCACAAAATACGTGCTTACCAGATTCTAAAGCACGTATGACGTATTCAGAAGCAACTGAAACATATGAAGAAATAATTATTGCATCAATGTCTAAATTAATTAATTCGTTAAATGAATTACATTTTTGTACATTTTTATCTTTACAGTCATATTTAGTAATTTCAAAAATAGCAACAAGTGAAGCATTCTGTGAGTCAAATATTGTCTGCTCTCGAATTTTCCCCATCTTGCCATATCCTGCAATTCCAAACTTTAATAAATTCATTTTTATAAATTTTATAGTTAAATAAGGCTTAAGGGTTCTTGTGGGTTTTTAAGGCCTTGAATTGCTGCCATGCCCATAGCTAAAATAGCCTCTTCTGTGCTGCCACCAATATGAGGCGTAATTAAAACATTATCCATTAAAGAAAACATTTTATCAATAGGGGGCTCTGTTTCAAATACATCTAATGCAACTCCACCAATTTTTTTCTTTAAGATAATTTCCTTCAAAGCCGCCTCATCAATTAACCCACCACGAGCTAAATTAATTAATACTGCACTTTTCTTAAGCATTTGAAGTCTTTCTTTATTTATTATATTTTTAGTTGAGTCATCAAATGGCAAATGAAGGGTTACTACATCGGACTCTTTTAAAAGCATATCAAGCTTAACAGATGTAACATTATTTTTCACATAAAATGCTTTAAAATCTAAAATATCATGTACAAGAATTCTGCAATTATAAGGCTTTAAAAGCTTTATAAGGTCTTTACCAATGTGGCCACATCCTATAATACCTATAGTTGATCCTGATAATTGACGCCCCTGAATTTGATACCAATGACCATTTCTTACTTCCATATTAGCAAAAACAGAGCGATGCATAAGTGCTGTAGCAAATGAAATTACTAGTTCAGACACTGACCTCTTATTTACTCCACCTGTCCAACCAATTTTTACACCATAACTATCTAATGAATTAAGGTCTATCATATCTAAACCTACACCAAACTTTCCTATTACTTTCAAATTTGGAAGATGTGACAAAATTGAGTCATCAATGACTTCAAGAGCAGTTATTGCTTTTTCGTACCCATCTAAAAAATTAATCAAGGACTTGCCATTTAAAGAAAGGCCTTCATCATTAAACTTTGCATCAGGATACTCTCTAAGCACTGCTTTTCTTAATATTGGATTTTTAGAGAATGATCGAGAAGCAATAGCCAATGAAGACATTTTATTCTCCTCCATATATAGAAAAATAATCTTTGATAATATTAAATAATTTCTCATTATTATCATACAGATCAATAGTTATATTTCCATCACAATCTGGCAATATAAGTCTTAGCTGTGTTGGACTATTCTTTTTATCTTTAGTGAGAGCCTGCATTAACAAATTTATATCAACACTAACTTGTCGATATGATTTGCAATTTTTATCTAATACAGGGTGCATTCTTTCAAAATGCTTAATTTTTGAAACACCTAATTTCGAAGCAACATAGTTCGCTATATCCATTCCAATAGTTACTGCTATACCATGAGGGATGGCATAGTTTGTTGCTGACTCAATTGCATGGCCAAAACTATGGCCATAATTCATAACATTTCTTGGGCCCAGATCAAATTCATCAATTTCTATCAATTTCTTTTTCATTAACAAAGATTGATAGATAAATTTTTCCATTAACAAAAAATCATCCTTAACTTGATCATAGTTATCTGACAAGAGATTAAAACTTTCAGGAGAATTTATAGCATGGACTTTTATCATCTCCCCTATCCCAGATAAAATATCTTTATCTGCTAATGATTTGAGGAAATTAACATCAATAATCACTTTGCTTGGAGGTGTAAACGTCCCAAGTATATTTTTTACCTCTCCAGAGTTTATGGATGATTTTGAACCAATGCAAGAGTCAGACTGGGCTAACAGTGTAGTTGGATAAAAAATCCAAGGAAGGCCTCTCATCATTGTTGTAGAGAGAAAACAAGTAATATCTTGAATAATACCACCACCTATAGCTACCAAATTCTGCCCTCTTCTTACTTGTGCATGAACTAATTTATCAACATAAGCAGGAAACTTATCAAGTGATTTATTTCTTTCAGTAGCTTCAATTACAAGAACTCTATTGGAGTTAAGAATATTGCTTAGCTGATCCCTATATATTTTGGCAATATTCTTATCGACTATATAAAAATTATTATCATTTAACTGACTATTTAACTTACTAATATATCCATTAATAAAGCTAACGGAATAATGACCTTTATGCGAATTTATGTTAATTACATTAGACACGTGAGAAGCCACCATCAATCATTATATTTTGTCCTGAAATATAAGTATTTTCATTACTAACTAGCCAACTTATGAATGAAGCAACTTCATTCGGAGTCCCAAGTCGTTTTATTGGAATTGTATTTTTTATGTCTTTAATTCCTTGGCTACCTAAAACTTTCCTTGTTAATTCAGTATCAATAAAACCTGGGCCAACACTGTTAGCTAGAATTCCCATTGAGGCAACTTCTGCTGCTAAAGCCACTGTCATTCCATCTAAGCCAAACTTACTCGATGAATATGAAGCTCGGTATTCTTTAGTAACATTGCTCCAAATAGATGTAATATTAACTATTCTCCCCCATTTATTTTTTTTCATATAAGGAATAACTGCTTGGCATAATAAAAAAGGAATTTTTAAATTAACTTTATGGATTTTATTAAAATCTGCAATTTCAATACTTTGAAATTCATCAATTTTATTAATTCCAGCATTGTTGATCAGAATATCAATTGGCTTTTGTTTTAAACTCTCAATAAAAGATAAAACAGAAGAATCATCTAGAAAATCTACAGGGTAATAATCTGCGCCAATTGGATACTCTGCCTCTTTTGTCGTTCCTGTAACAATAACATCCATACCATCAAGTAACAGACGCTCAGCAATAGCAAAGCCTATCCCTCTAGTTGCACCAGTAACTAATGCACAATATTTTCTATCGGCCATAATTATGAACTCTTAACATATCTCATTAAATAATTACCTACAAGATGATCAAGAACCATATGAGCATCTTCAGCAGGACCATATTCACCTTTTTCTGTTGGAACATGCAGTGAATAATCAACCATATCTTTCATCTTACCACCATCAAATGCTGAAATCCCAACGGTAATTGCTTTCATTTCTTGCGCCGTAATTATTGCATCAATAAGATTAGGGGAGTTTCCTGAAGCTGATATCGAAACCACAACATCTTGCTCTTTTAACAAAACTTTTAATTGCTGGCTAAATACTTTTTCGAAGCCATCATCATTACCAATGGCAGTAATGACTGCTTGGTTATCACATAAACTTATAACCCTGAAAGGCTTATTGTATTCTCTTGTCCCAATTGCAATATCATTTGCAAAATGACTTGCTGTAGCAGCACTTCCACCATTACCTATAAAGAATATAGTTGATCCTCTATCTCTAGCATCCAAAATCAAACTTACAAAATTTTCAATTTCTTTTAAGGAAATATTACTAATAACGACCCCTAAATATTCAAAATATGACTTAGAGAATTCACTTACATCAGAGCTATTTTTATAGATTTTATCAATTCTATTCATTATCTTTTCCTTTTTGTAACTTATATTAAAATTTATTATTTTTAAAAATTATTTATATTATTATATTCTTCAAGATGTCCAATATCATTCCAAGCCTCATGGATTGGATATACGATTGTTCTCAATTTTTTTTGTTGAAGAGTACTAAATAGTGAGGGCATATCACAATATTGGTTCTTTTTTAGAAAATCTAAAGCCCTTGGATCTAATATATAAACACCTGCGTTAACATTACTAAGATGAATAGGTTTTTCTTCAAAACCAACGATATCTACTCCATCTATAGTTACGACACCAAATGGATTTTTAGTTTCATGGCGTCTTACAGCCATTGTTGCATAAGCATCTTGATGCTGACTATGGAATTGAAGCATACTTGCATAAGTAACATCAGAAACTATGTCTGCGTTTGTTACAATTACTGGTAGATTTGGTTTTTCATTAATTAGGCTAATTGCTCCAGCAGTACCTAATGGCAAATTCTCATTTAAATATTCTATCGTAATACCCCAGTTACTTCCATCCCCAAAATATTCCTTAATCATATCACCTAAATAATTAACAGCTATAATAAAATGTTGAAATCCCTCATCTTTGGCTTTAATAATAATCTTCTCCAACATAGGCTTTCCATTAATTAGAAGAAGTGGCTTAGGGCAATCTTTTGTTTTAGGTAGGAGTCGCTCTCCTTTACCACCAGCCATAATAATAATTTTATTAAGTTTTTCCTCTTTTGCTATTAGTTCATTTAATAAATAAAGCCCTAACACCTGTTTATTTTTATCAAGTACTGGAATAGCAATAATTTGATGCAAGCTCATTATTTGAATTACTGAATCTAAGGGCGCATCTTTGTCTAAAACTAGAGGGTTTGTATTAACTATTTCTTTAATGTTATCATTAACAGTTAAGCCTTTTAAAACTCCTCTTCTTATATCGCCATCATTAATAACGCCTAAAAGTTTATTATTATTACTAATAACTAAAATTATATGCATAGAAGATGCGCTTAAATTCATAATAGCGTCTTTTATACTTGCATTTTTTGTTAAAACCGCTTTTTGCCAATTCTTATTTATTTTCATATATTTTTACCAAGCCTCTAATCCACCATCAACAATAATATTTTGACCTGTTACATAACTTGAAGCATCAGAGGCTAAATAAATCAAAGCACCAACCATTTCTTCTTTTAAGGCCATCCTTCCTAAGGGGATACGATTAGAGTATTGTTTTTTAAATATATCATCTTGATTATCTTCTACTCCCCCTGGTGTAATAGTATTTACTCGAATATTTTTATCCGCCCAGTAAGTTGCAAGGTATTTAGTAAGACCTATAACTCCTGATTTAGTGAAAGAATAAACAGCCCTGGACCCTTTTGAATCATCCTTTTTTGAAGAATCTTTATAAATACGATGATCAGGGCCCATAACTCCATAAATTGAAGAAGTTTGAATAATACTACCTCCAATATTTTGGAGAATCATCTGTTTTCCAACAGCTTGAGCCATTAAAAAATAACCCTCTTCATTAACTGAAGATGTCATCCTCCATTGTTCAAGACTACAATCTTCAAAGGCAACTGACGCATCATTTCCCTGAGCGTTATTATGAAGAATATGAATATGGCCCATTTCTTTTACTATTAGCTTTATAGCCTGATTTACCTCTTCTGGTGAAGAAATATCACAACATACCCCAAGTGCATTTATTCCATACTTAGCAGATAACTCTCCTGCAAAAGCTGAAACAGCTTTTTCATTTATATCAACAATAGCAATATTAGCACCAAATTCAGCAAGTCCAGCTGAAAAGCACCTCCCCAAAATACCAACCCCTCCAGTAACAATTGCAGTCTTTCCAGTTAAATCAAAAAGTTTAGAATAGCACTCATTTATCATAATCTTAACTCCTTATTTTTCATTAATAATTCAACTATTTCGAAATCTAACTCAGAGTCAATATCTACAGAACGCTCCTCTGGCATAACAAACAATGAAGTATCCTCTTTAAGAACAGATTCACTATTAAAAAAAGCTTTTCGCTTCCATATATATATTGAAGCATTCATATCAAAACACTCTGGAGAGTCTTGGCGCCTATAAATTGGATCATCTAAAGTTTTTGAAATTTTAACAAAGCCCATCTGATTCAATTCTACTAAATTAAAATAGGGGGAGCGACGCGCAGGTGAGGCAGTAATTAAATTACAAGAGTAAATATTAGCCTCTAACATTTCAATTGACTTTTGAATATCATCAATATTTCTTAATGGCGAAGTGGCATCTAAATCAATAATTGTGTCATATTTAACAGATTTCAACTCTTCTATAGTTTTTATACAATGCTGAATTACAGGTAGTTTTGCAGCATAATCTGAAGCCATTTCTTTAGGACGTTTGACTACAAAATCAACACCCCATTCTTTTGAAATATTTAATATTTCTTCAGAATCACTACTTACAACTATTGTTTCAAAACAGCCAGACTCTTTAGCTTGCAATATAGTATGAGCTATTAAAGGCTTACCCATAATCATGCGTATATTTTTGTTTAAAACACCTTTGGATCCTCCCCTTGCACAAATACTACAAATTCTTCTCATTTTCAACCCAATTATTATTTTCCAAATAAGCAGACTTCTCAGCAGCGATTATTAGACTCAAAACATCTTTAGCGCTAGTAAAGTCACAAACATCTTGATAATCTTTTTCAATAATAGCTTTGTGCTGCATAATATATGAAAAATTATTATCAAAATTAGACTTAATTATAACGCCGTCTTTCTCAAATGTTTTATTAATAAAATCAATACGAAAAACATGGTGATTTGTATTAATAACAATCTCCCTTCTAGCAGACTTATCTAGATAATTTAGCTGTAAGAGGCATAATGGGCATTTTTTAGTTTCAAACATTAATCCAAACATATCATCACTATCAATTTCTAATTCACTATACTTTCCACCAATAGCAATAACCCTTTTCCACCCTCCAAAAATCCAATTCATAAAATCTAACTCGTGACTTAAGTCACGTAACACTCCACCACCCTCTTTCATTTTTGCTGAATAAGAATCACGATAATTTTTTTTTGGACGCCAGTCAGGCAGATATTGTCCAGCATATGCTTGTGAAGATATAATTCTTTCTCCTTCTAGCTCTTGCCGTAACTTTTGCAATAGGGGGTTAAACCTCATGTTGTAAGCAACAAAAACATTATTAAGTTCTTTATCCTGGACTTTTAATAAATTATGAGATAGTGGTTTTTCAATAAGAATGGTGCCTTTAAATCCTAATTTTTGTAACTCGATTAATGTAGTGATATGTTCACTAGTTTTATTTGCTATAACAATGTATTCTGGATCTTCTATATTAACTGCATCTCTAATACTAAAATAGCATCGATTAATACTTAACTTTCTTCTACTTACAATCGATACTTCACAACCTAAGTTATTAAGTATTTCTGCATGTCGAATACCAATCGAGCCATAACCAATAACTAGTGCTTGCATTTTTTATACAGCCTAAATATTAAAGAAAAAGAATCTTGAAAAATTTATTTTATCCCTTGAATTACCCATTCTGATAATTTATCAGATCGATTTTTATCTGTACGAGTTATTAAGTCATATTGAAGATTCTTAAAAAGATGGTAAATATTTTTAATTTCGCCTTCGTCCACTAACCTAAGAACCCCAAAATCTTGAGATATTGGACCATCAGGCATTGATATATAAGTATGAGGCTCATTTTTTAAACTAGTAGCAGTCTTTTCTCCACTCATTCCAGTAGAGAAAGTTTTGGAATAAATAACACCACCAGGCTTAAGAACCCTATAGATTTCATTAAGTATTTTTTCACTATCAACTAATGAATTAGCAGAAATACATTCAACATCAATTATTGCATCAAATTCAAGATCAGGGTAAGGCAAATTCATCGCATCACCTTTTTGTATATCTGCAAATAAACCTTCACTTTTTAAAAAAAACTTAGCCTGATCAATTGCAACCTGGCTTCCATCAAAGCCAAAGACACTAAAGCCTTCTCTTGCCAAAAACCATAAGTTAGCTCCAGTACCTGATCCTATTTCTAGTATTTTAATATCTTTGCGATTGCTTGTTGAGTAATAATTACGAGCAATAAATCTTATTAATTCTTCACCAGGATATTTTCCCCATTCCTGTGATGAAAAAATTTTGTCCCATCGTTCATCCCACATATCTATTCATCTACTTATTTATTCAACAAAATTAATAACGATATTTTAAAAAGAAATTGGCAAATTCTTGTTTTTCTGGATATTTTGCCTCCCAATTCTCACAGAGGGATTTGTATTTTTTTTCATCAACAACACAGAATCCAACTTTAAAACGACAAACTTGTTTAGAAAACTTAGATTTAAAAGAAAACAAACCATCATTAGGCTCTTTAGTTCTACCACCACCAAAATGGATTTTTTCTATATTAGACTTCAAGGACTCCTTAATTATAGTATGAATAAGCATATCACTTGGATTGTATTTAATATACTCATATTTACTTGCAGCAAGATGATAGTGACATAGTCCTTTAGAAAAAAGAACTAAACATCCGCCCATTACTTTATTATCTGGAGTGTAGGCTAGATAAATTTTCCAATTATCATTTCCTAACTTAGTCAATCTATCAAAATAATCCAGGCCATAATGAAACTCTTCCCTTGCACCTATACTTTTCATTCTTTCAAGGTAAATCTCACCAAAAGCATGAAGATCATTAATATTATTACTGGAATTAACTTTAACACCTCTAGATTCGACTGTTTTTAATTTTTCAAGTAATCTTTTTGGATAATTACTCAAAACTTCATCCAAATCCCTATTGCAATCTAGCCAAACTGTATCCCTCTCATAATGAACTTCTATTAAATTATTTTTACAAAACTTATCATTGTTAAAAAAAGGATGGAATCTAATAAGGCCAGCAATGACACCAATTTTTTGCATTGATTTCATAAAATTCTGCCAAGCTAGCTTTAAGAATTCATTATTTTCACTTGTTGAAATAGGGCCACTATAGCCATAAACAGTTTCAAAATCCCAAAAATTATCCGAACCCATGATTGGTCTTCGGATATAAGGCATGAAGAAAATATCACCATTAGATTCAAAAACAAATGACTCAATTAAGGCATGAGATTCTTCAATAACATAGAGCTGTAAATATCTATAATTAAAATAAATATCAGTCATACCATATTTATCAAAAATATTTAAATATTTATCCCATTTTTCTCCTGGTGAAACAATTAATGATTTAATGTTAGACATATTAACTAGCTAAAAATATCTTCCCACGTAATTGGCTCATCTTTTTTTAAATCACGTTTTAATTTACAGCCTACCAATAATTGAATTTCTGAAGGCTGAATACCGGTTCCAGGTCGCTTACATATGAGGTCTTTCATCTTAAGCACTGTTCCAGACTTTAATTCAGTATTGGCTAATACACTTCTTCGAATTCCATTAATATTTTTTATTTCACTTTTAGTTGGAGTTTTAATTCCATCACCCAGCATAGTCTTAACTCGGCGAAGAGCCAAAACAAAGTCTTTTAGTTCGTTTGGAGTCAAAGATGCAGCATGATCTGGGCCATCCATCTCCTTATCAAGAGTAAAGTGTTTTTCCACTACAGAACTTCCAAGACTAACAGCTGCTATAGAAGCCTCTATACCTGTGGAATGATCTGAAAGACCAACAGGTAGATTAAAAATTGTAATAAAAGTTTTAATAACATAAATATTCATTTCATCGGATGGAGCAGGATATTCTGAAGTGCATTGCAATATAGTAATTGCTAATTCATCTCCTCCACCTCTTCGAAGCGCATCTACTGCTGAATGCACTTCTGCAAGAGTGCCTAATCCAGTAGATAAAATTACAGGACGATTTTTTTTTCCCACAGCCTCAAGGAAAGATAGATGATTTAACTCAGTTGATCCAACTTTAATAATTGGAATATTTAATTCATCTACTAAAAAATCAAGGCTTTCAAAACCATCAGGAGTAGATAAAAATTCAATACCAACCTCATCACAATAATTTTTTAATTCACGAAATTCATCATAGGATAAGCGAAGCCTTTCTAGTAGATCATAGAAGCTTTCTTTCTCTGATGTATGTTTTTCAAGGTAATCTACTTTGAAAGAAAACTCTCCTATTATTTCTCCAGACTTCCATGTTTGAAACTTAACTGCATCAGCGCCAGATTTATATGCAACATCAACAAGTTGTTTTGCTAAATTAATATCACCATTATGATTTACTCCAGCTTCAGCAATGATATAAGGAATAGAGTTACTCATAAATTATATGCCTTGTTAAAAGTATTGATTACACCTGAGAACTTTGATAAATCTGTCATATCATACCTTTGATTAATTGGTAATTCTTAATTTATTTGAAAAGCTTTTTTTAAAGAATATATTCTTAAATAACAACTACTCTAAAGCTTATTAACTATCTATAAATTTTTTAGTTAAGAGCTGTTTTGGACTATATTTAGAAAAAACAAATCGTAGGTGATCTAATATTTTTGCAGAAGAATTACCATTTCCATAGGGATTAATACACTGAGTGGCTCTGTCCCATAATAGAGCATCCTCTATACCTTTAATGATTTCAGAATGAGCATAATCAACATCAAAAACATTTTCTCCCTTCATTCTTCCTTTTTGTCTATTTCCAATATTTATAACTGGCAATGAAAACGATGATGCTTCTATCACACCACTAGAGGAATTTCCAATCATCATTGATAAATATTTCAATGCACTTAAATAACGAGTTTGTCCAAGAGATTTAACTAATTTTCTATCAGTTCTTTTATAGGTAAATTTTTCCAATGCCTTAATAATATTGATTGAACTTGGATCTGAATTAGGAAAAGTAATTAAATATTGAAGATCATGCTCCATAGAAGCCTGTTCCAATGCCTTTAGTAGTTCTTTCAATTGCCAATTTAAGTCTTCTAATTCTAAAGTTACTGGATGAAAGGTTACTAATGCTGTAGGTTTCAATAAGTCCATTCCTAAATCTTTTTGAAGCTCATCAAAGCTCATTAATGGTTGACGATGTAAATTATCAAGCCCAGGCTCTCCAGAAATGCAAACTCTCCATAGTTCCTCGCCCATTTGAACAATACGAGCACCATAAACCTCATTAGCGACATAATGAAGATGTGAAACTTTAGTCATTGCATGTCGAATTTGGTCGTCAATTGCACCCTCAGTAATTTCACCTCCCGATATATGTGCAATAGGAGTTGTTTTTAAAACACATGCAGTTAATACTGATAATAATTCATATCTATCACCCATTATCATAACAATATCAGGCTTTAAAAAATCTAATGCATCAACCAAATCTCCAACTAGCAAGCCTGTTGCTTTAGCTACAGATGTTTGGTCTGATTTGTCTAAATTAAACTGGATTTTTTTATCAATAGTAAATCCATCTGATTCAATTTCTTGATAAGTCAAACCATATTTTTCTGAGAAATGAGACCCAGTTGCAATAACTTTTAATTCAAAATCATCTGAAGATTTTAGATCGTGCATAAGCCATCTCATAAGTCCATATTCTGAACGAGAACTAGTAATCACACATATTTTAATTAAGTTCATACCCAGCCATTTTATTATATATATCCATATGCATTAACTGACTTTCAATTGAGCAAAAATTATTATCATCTTCGTCAATAAATGCTTTGATTTGTTTATAAATTCCAGGTTTAAATAATTTATCAAGCTGGTCATCAATTTTAATACTTTCAATTTTTACAGATCCAAGCCTAACTACTTGAAGCTCCTCTAATGGTTTAAGAATATATCTGTTCTTTTTAGTTAAAACTTCAACACCCCATCTACCTGGAGCCTCCCAATCTGCTAGATAAGAAAATAATACATTTTGATCTGTTATACCAGATCCACAAAAACGTGCTGCAGATGGATGCCAACTAAGTGAGCCTTGATGCCATGATTGAAATTCTTTTGGAAATCCACAGATATGAAAAGCTAAATCAACAACATGAGTTGAATTAGCCAAAAACCATTTTTCTTTAACCCTACTGTCTTTTATCAAAGGACCAATTATATGCGACCACTCAGTAAATTCAAAAGAGCAGCTTGTTGCACCACCATCTTTTATTACTAGTTTTTTGAGTATTTCGGTTGATTTATGAAAACGCCTATTGTATGCAACTAAAATTTCTGAATTATGCAATTTTGCTGCAGTATTTAATTCTTTAATTTCCTTCTTATTTAGCCCCCCAGGTTTTTCTATAAGAATCCTTTTAACTCCAGATTTAACTAATTGAATCGCAACTCCATAGAGATCTTCTACTGCAACAGAAATGATAGCTTGATCTGGTGGACTTGAATCTTGCAATGCAATTGAAAGTCCACCTTGCCTGACAATATGACTTGTAACTGATTCAAAGCTATCAGCTGACTTCTTACCTCGACCTATAACTTCAAACTTAATATCTAATTTATGTAAGACTTTTGCATATTCTTGTGCCATATGGCCAGCACCAATAAGCCAAATACTCATTTTTTTCTCCTTAAAATTTAAGTAATAGGAACGAAAGAGTCTAATGGGTTTCCACAACCCTTCCAATGCTCAACCATTTCATGAATAAAAACTTTGTGAAGTGCTGCAGATTCTTTTAAAGAAGGCAAATTACAACTGCTGTTAAGTATAATAGACTCAACCATTGAAGCGGTTATATCACTTTGAAAATTTACAATCCCATTGATTTCTGCTCCATCTGATTTCCGTGCGAATCCTTCAGATTCATTAATAACCCAATAATTAGTATTTTTTACTTTAATTACAACAGGCTCATCTGAGTGATTACAAATTATAGTAGCAATAGAACCGCCTGAAAACTTTACTTTTAATTCACCTGTTACTTCCCAATAACCCTGTCTTTTACTTTTAAACCAATCTTTATCAAGTTTTTCAGTTGAGATATCTTCAATCAATTCACCTGACCACCATGAGAATAAATCAAGATAATGAATTGTATTACATGCTAAACCCCATGATCCTCCCTTAACCTCAAATTTAAAAGGTTCTAGATTGTTAAGCTGTTCTTTAATAGACTTATGCCATGGCATAAGTCTTCGTGGAGTGTTAACCCATGCAGAGGATAAATTTATTATGGATGTCAATTCATTTAGATCAGTTAAACTCCGAACCAAAACTTTCTCTAAAATCCAATGCGTAACATTTGTATTTTGAAAGATATTTTTTACAGCCGATAAGCGATTAGCTGAATTAGTTGATACAATTGCAATATCTATACTGTTTGGTAATTTTTTAAGAGATGTAATAAAACAAACTTCATGAGGGGAGTGTTTTGTTGACACCTCCTCCCACCTCTGTTTAGCAATTCCAAGCGACTTAATACTTGGGTCATGGATAAAAATCTTCAAGGGTAGAGTACATTTAGACATACCCTGAAGATATCTTGATCCTAATTGACCTGCACCACTAATTAAAATTAAATTAGACATACACTAATTTGTTAATATTGGACTACTAGGGACATTTACAGCCCTACTATAAAGCCATTCTGTAGTCTTCATATTGGTTCGTTGACAGTTTTTATACATCAAGAGTTTATGCATTGGAGTCCATAGAGGACGTGTCATTACATTACTATCATTTGTTATTTTGAGAAATAAATCTCTATTATTTTTATTTTCCATAATAGCTATATTAAGCCAATAGTTTGAAAAAGTATTAACTGGCTCTTTAAAAAAAACCAAATCGTTTGACCTTCCCCACTCTTGATATTTTTTAGCGATTAAGCGCTTACTTTCCAAGAAACAAGAGAGAGATTCCATTTGAGCAACTCCCAGAGCAGCATTTAAATTGGGAAGTCGGTAGTTATAGCCTAGCTGATCATGTTTAATACGCAAGGTATTTGAAATTCTCGCAGTAGTAGAAATATGTTTTGCTTTAATTGCTAAATCCTCATCATTAGTTAACAACATACCTCCACCGCCTGTTGTTATAATTTTATTTCCATTAAAGCTCATTGCTGAAATTTTTCCAACACTACCTGTGTGCACTTCTTTATATCTACTTCCAAGTGACTCTGCTGCATCTTCTATCAACTCAAGATTAAATCGTGAGCAAATTTGGCTAATTTCATTTAGCCTAACTGGAGAACCACATGTATGCATTGGTACACAAGCAATAATTTTTCTATTAGTAAACTTATTCCAGCTATAACCATCATCTCTTAGCTCACTATTTTCTTCTAAAAACTCCAAAAGACTATGAGGTGAAAGTCCTAGCGTTGATTTTTCAATATCTACAAAAACTGGTGTTGCATCACAATATCGAATAGCATTGCAAGTAGCAACAAAAGTGAGTGATTGCGTAATAACTTCAGTATTCTTTTCTACACCAGAAAGCTTTAAAGCCAAATGCAAAGCTGCAGTTCCATTAACAGTTGCAATAGCATATTTAATACCAGTGTAATCTACAACAGAATTTTCAAATTTATCGACAAACTCTCCCACACTAGATACGAAAGTTGAATTAATTGTCTCTAAAATGTATTCCTTTTCATTCCCCTGAAATTGAGGTGCATGCAATGGAATTAAATCTGTTGTGGAATAAAGATCCCTTGCAAAATTTACAAAATTATCAAACATTGCAGGTTTCTTTTATATTACCTAACTTCAGAAGCCATTCAATTGTAGTTATTAAATTATTTTGAATTAAAACTCTTATGGTAAATACTTTAGGCATATTTTTTTTGTGAGGCATTAAATTGAGAAAATAAATATTAATATATATTTTATATAGTAGATTAATTATCTAAATTTTTAAAATAAAAGTAAAAATAACAAGACAAGGTCATAATTGTTAAGCCAGTTAAACAAGCACCAATAAAAAAACTATTAACATAGCTTGAATGAACCAAATCATTTTGAATAAATAAGCTTATATTTGAAATTCTTATACTCTCATTCAGCTCAAATCCACCATAATTATAAAGCTCGGCTTGAATTTTATTAAGAGCCCAAACAAAAACACTTAAATATAAGAAAAGAATATGGACTATGATTAAAATCCAAATTGCAAACCTACTCTTTAGACTATCAATACTTTTATAGAATTTATCAAAGTTAATAGATGATATTATCGTCATAAAAAGAATAATAATAAAGAAAAACCGAGTAGTTGTAGACTCAACATTTAATAGAGGTGTAAAACTGGGTATCAATAG
>Ga0209482_1000911_pt1 | contig 22962 bp, 21 predicted proteins | sample CoawatmetaG10DNA_FD_187512 | JGI IMG/M metagenome (GOLD analysis project Ga0209482, IMG submission 187512) | Marine microbial communities from the West Antarctic Peninsula - Coastal water metaG104-DNA (SPAdes) (version 2) | ecosystem: Environmental > Aquatic > Marine > Coastal ...
GATTTTCTTGTATTCTAGCTATGTATCCAATTTGATTTTTTAAATGAGTATCGTTTATGATGGCAATTTGATCTCTGTTTTTATCAATAGTCTCTGTAAGACTTACGATATACTTAACGCCCGTAAACGTTCCAACTAAAATCGATATTATTACCGGTATCATTACAAAGTTTTTCTTTAATAATTCTGCTATTGACATGACAAACATTCCTCATATTCAATTTCTTTTTTTTCTTCATGATCACATTTTTTACAACCACATACGTCCATTAAAGGTGTATAATGATCTGCTTTTATTTTATATTCTTCACAATGACATCCGCAGCCACAAGTTTTACATTTTACAAACATTTAATTATCTCCAAAATTGCCACCATTTTTTATCGGAATCTTTTACGCAATAACAAATACGACAGCCTTTAATTCCAGGCCCATTACAATGGCACTCCATCTCACATTGTTTACAAATTTTTTCCATAATCTGATTATTTTATCAGAAAATGTCGTCCAGGAAAGTTTTTTATTATTTAATTTCGCCCCAATTGGGTCCAGATTCATAGTCTACTTTGTTAGGTACTTCTAGATCTACTGCAGTTTCCATAATATGTTTTATTTTTTCAGCCTGCTCTTCTGATTCTACAGAAAAATCTAATTCATCATGTATTTGTATATGAGCCAGTAAACCGTCTTTATACAACTCTACCATGGCTTTTTTAGTCATGTCGGCAGCACTACCTTGAATTAATTTATTTAAAGCTTTGTAAGTAAAAGCTCTCCTAGCTGGATTGTTATGCCAATAGTTTTTCTTAGGTTTACCTTCTTTATCTTTAATAATATTTTCTTCAAAATCTTTTAATACTGGACCCATATCTTGAAGTTCTTTCATACGTTCTTCATCTTCTGCAGGAACATAAGTTCCCCAATCGTCACCTCTAAGTACAGGTTCATATTTAGGAAATCTACAACGTCTACCCAATATGGTTTTAATTACACCCTTACTGGCTGCTGCATTCATTGCTTTGTTAGTAAGTTGTTTTACAAAAGGTGCATTCTCATGATATTTTTTAAATAATTCTTCAGCTTTATCTTTTGTTAAATCTAATTCATTCATAAGTTTAGCTTTACCCATACCGTAAAAAAGACCTAAGTTAATTACTTTAGCTTGTGATCTAGGTATCTCAGCCATATCTGCTACAATTTTGTGAAAGTCTGTATTAGGATCATTTTCATATGAGTCTGCAATAGTATTAACAGAAGGTAATTCAAATTGTAATGAGTAGTGTGCTACAAGTCTTGGTTCCTGTTGCGAGTAGTCAAACGTACCCCACTTGCAACCTTTGTCCGGAATAAATAAAGATCTAATTAAAGGTCCTGTTTCTGGATCCTTAGCAGGTATCTGTTGTAAATTAGGATTAGAATAAGAAAATCTTCCGGTAACTGTTCCTCCATCGTCAGATCTAATTTGATTTATATCTGCATGAATACGTCCTTTGTGTTCATGTTTAATAATAGAGTCTATAAAAGTTGTCCTAACCTTGTTTATTTTTCTAGCTTCTGCTATCATTCTAACTACAGGATGTTTATGATTTACAAGAAAATTTTTAGTAAAGGATGGTTCGCCTGATTTCTCAGTTTTGGAATACTCTAAATTTAATTTATCAAAAAGTGGTGCAATTGATCTTGCAGCCATTAGTTGAATATCTATTCCTGTTTCTATTTTTATTTGGTGGATTAAGTTTTCTTCTTTTAATGCTAATGCTGTCTTCAGTGTATGAGCTTTTTGAACGTCTACTTTTACACCGTAAAACCTCATGTCAACAAGACATGGAAACAGTTCAGTCTCAAGATCAAAAACTTTTTTAAGATCTTGCTCTTTAATTATTTCTTTTAATTTTTGCCAAAGCTCTAATGTAAGAACTGCATCTTGTTCTGCGTAAGATCCAACTTCCATAGCTGGCAGTCTCCACATATCTGCTTTAGGATCTAAGCCTCTTTCTTTAGCTGCTTTATTTAACAGAGCTTCATTCTTACCTTTACTTAAATATTTCCATGACATTGAATTTAAAGTATATGAGAATCTATTCTCATCAATCAATGATGATGCAATCATGGTATCTATTATTAAACCATTGATTTTTATACCTAAATGTCTTATCCAAGATACGTCATACATTGCATTATGAAATATTTTGGTAGCAGGAGTTTCACAAACATGTGTAAACCATTCTAAAACTTTTTTCTTTTCCATGTTAGGTCCTGCTTCATGAGCTATTGGATAATAACCTTTCCAACCTTCTACAGCTACAGCTATACCTACAACTTCACCATTACCTATGATGGCTCCTGAACCTTTACTTTTTAAATCTGGATCTCTTGTTTCTAAGTCAATAGCAATCTCTTTATGCTTTGATAGATCAGGAAATTCTGTAGGTTGTAACCACTCAGTTTGAGGTATAATCATTTTTTCTTTTTAAGGTCTTTCATTTTTAAAATTTCTAATTCACAATAATGAATTACTTTTTCTAAATCCTGTATTCCATTTTTGTTCATGTAACGACAGACATATTTAATAACACAACCTTGAAAGAAACTCAAGTCGTTGTGTGATATAAATTCATAGGGTTGAATTTTAAAATTTTTATAATGTGATCCACCGATTTGTTTATTTTGTGGAAATGTATCTTCAAACATATCTTTATGTGTCATAGCTGGTATCCTTTTCTTTTTATTTTTGCTTTTAATTTATACAGGTTATTTCTTGCTCTAGTAGTTCCTACGTACCAAACTCTATGTTCTTCATCTTGTTTGTTCTGACTCTTTTTAATTGCTTTAAGAATCTTATCTCCCATATCTAAACATAGAATTACATTATCTTCTTCTCCACCTTTTGCTGCGTGTATAGTGGACAACCATATTCTTGCAGGTTCATTTAAATTCTCTCCGTTATCTAACATATTTTTTATATACAATTTTTCTTTTTCATCAGCTAATGTAAAAGCTTCATACCAACCTGTCATATGATCCCATTGAGGATTTTCTATATATTCATTTATATCTTTTATAACTTTGTCTTCTAATATTTTTCCTTTAGTCCACAATTCATAATTCATTGCTGCTTTGTACAAAGATACTTTTAAACTTTTACCTTTGTTGGTTTCAAAAAATAAATTTTTCTTTCTAAGTTCTTCATCTACTTTCATAAGTCTAGATATCGTTCTTGATAAGATTAACCATTTTCCTTTGTTTAAATCTACTTGACCTAAATTAGCTATTTCAGACGATTCTCCGACAAAATCACGAGGATAATAGTTTTTTTGCTTCCTGATGCCCATAATTCTCTCAATAGGCTTCTGTGACTCTTCCTGGACCATTAAAGAGATCCTTTTTGAGTACATTAAAACTCTTTCTTTCGCAGGTTCTTGTATAAATCTATCTACATCTGCACCAGCCCAGGCAAAAATAGCTTGGTCATCATCACCAGCCAGGTACATATCTTCTGCTTTTGTTTTTAATACATCAAATAATTTCCATTGTAGAGGTGATAAATCTTGAGCTTCATCTATAAATACAGCTTTAAAAGTTGGAAAATCTGGATCATCTTTTTTCTTAATTGTTAAATCTACAATATCATTAAAGTCATATAGTTTTTTTTTATCTTTATAGTTTTTTAAATTATCATTAATGTATTTTAAAGTAGACCATTTAATATCTTTACCGTTGTGTTCATTTAAATCGTATTCTTCTTCTATGGTTGTGCATCTGTTAATCGATTTGTGAATTATTTGAAAATAAGGATTGTCACAAGTTAAAAAATTTACTTCATCTTTATTATATTTATCTACGTACTTAACTTTAATATTAATTTTCTTACCAAAGTTTTCATAATGAAAAGGTTGCATAATATCTTGTTCTTTTAATTTTAAAAAATGAAAACAAAATGCATGTAGTGTTTGAAAGTAAGGTAAGTTCTTGTCATCTGAAGGCATTCTTTTTTTAGCTTCTCCTGCTGCCTTTCTACTAAAAGCAAAGTATCCTATTTTATGTAAAGGTACACCTGTTCTAGCATAAGCTTTAGCTCTACTAATTAATTTATAAGTTTTACCTGTTCCTGGTGGTCCATAGTATTTATAAATCATATAATATCTTCTTCACTTTTAAACTCTACTGTCTCATGAACATCTTCATCCTTTTCAAAGAATTTCAAAGGTAGTCTCAGAGTTTTTAATGGAGGAAATATTTTACTCTTTGAATCCTTACCTGGAAATCTTTTACTGTGATCAAACTTAGCTTCCTCTTCTGGATTTTTACTTGGAAATAAATCTTTAATCATTAAAGAAGTTTTAGCTGAAGACTCTTTCCACTCATAAGTTTTAATATCATCATAGAATGAAGTGAATAAAAAGTATGCATGGTCATCATCCAGTAAAGGTCTACCACTTTGAAATGAACTGTATTGTTTTGCTGCTGGTTCATTAATGTATCTATGTAAATGATTCATCAACACATCAGATGGATTTGTACCTTCGGCTGGTTCAAGAACATCTATTTTATTTCCTTCAAATAAAGATTTTATAATTTCATGAAAGTCATTACCTTTTATTTGAGGCGGAACTACATGAGCTTGCTCCATTATTACTGCTCTTAATTCTTTTTGACTTTCTATCTTGTGAATATTTTTAGCATGTATTTGTTTAGTTTCTCCATTTTCTTTCTCTATAGTAAAATACCATTCTGGCGTTGGTTTTATATTTAATTTTTGTAAAGCTGATAACATAGGCCATCTAGGTTTATTATCAGATATAATTCCAAACTTTCTTTTTACACAAACTGATTTTACACATGCAGGTGCTATTAAAGGATCATTACAAGTATGTCCTTTGGTATCTTTACTCCAACTCTTTACCTTTGCATTAACATGAATGTCAGTCCAGTTACTATCAAACTCAAAATATTTTCTAGCAGCTTCTATAATTTTTCCTTGCCACTTATCTGGATATTTTTTTTTAGCAAAAACCATGTAGTTATATAAAAATCTATCTCTACCATCTTTCATTACTTCTTTAGTTAAAATTCCTAAACAAGGTGGGCCATCATCAAACTCTTTATCTCCCCCTGTCAATTCATCTTTAATTATTTTTTCATTAATTCCTTTTAGCTGTTCTTTAGTTTGAGCATTTGCAATAACAACTTTTATAAACATATCTAAATCCATCTCTTCACCATTTGGAAGTAATGCTCTTCTAGATTTATTATTGTAAGGTAAGTTTAAAAAGTTACCGTTTGTTTTTGCTCCATCAGCATTTTCTCCAAGTGTAGTTTGTTTTGGAAAAATTTCTGTATTGATTGGTAGCTTGAATAAGAATAAAACTTGTTCCAAAAATTCCCTTATCTCTTTTGCCTTAACGTATTCAGTGGTGAACACATATAAATGTAGTCCACCACTTTTTGACAGGACAGGAATTATTGGGAGATTTTTCTCTTCAATAATTTTTAAATAAAATTGTCTATCTATAGGATACTTATCTACATCAATAGCACCAAACCTTGCTTTACCTTCGTCAGTACAAGGTTGAATTCCAATAGATTTGTTTCCTTTTAAATGTTCTTCATAGTCTATTTGTGTAACAGGAATACCAGACCATTCATGTGGGTATCTTTTTTTACCTGTTTCTGAGTCTATATAACCTTCATTGGTTTTACATACTCCATAATTTCTTTTTAAGCCCTCAAAATATTTTATATAATCTTTCATACAATCCTGTCAAAGTTTGTTTTTTGTATTAAAAGGTGGCGTTAGTCTCCCGACGCCACCTCCACTTGCAAGTGTCCCTAAAGGGATTAGATAATATCTTTTTTAGTTTTATCAGCTTCAACCTTTTCGTACTTAGGTTGAGTAGAACCTTTAGATACTTCTCTCTGTAACTTTTGACCTGCTTGGTATAACTCAGCATCTTCAGGGCTAGACACAACATCTAACATTTTTACAAAAGAAGGCTTATACACATGCCAGTTCTTATCTCCCCAACTCTTACCTGCTGTTTTTAATTTAAACACAGCTGTAAAAGATGCAGGTTGAAACGAACCTTTAGCGTCTACCATTCTTAAATTTGAAATCATATCATTCAAATCTCTTCCTGGAGTTAAGTTAGAAGACCTCATAGGTATTACAGCAGATCTAGATCCATTTTCTAAAATAGCTATTGCATAGAAGTACATTGTCTTCTCTACATAGTTACCATTAGATAATCTATATCTACCACCTTTTTCCTCAACAGCATCTGCTGGTGGGTTAAGGTGTGTTCCTACTGGTGCTGCGGTACTATCTCCTCTTTCTTGCCATTCAGGGTACCTAGTTTGAAAGTGAGATACAACTATATCTAAACCTTTCTCACCGCTGACTAAACTACCAAAACTGGATGCATAAATCATTCCAGGTTGAGCGCCTTCAACGTACTTTGCACTTCTTGAATTGCATTCTGGAGATAATTGATGAAGGATTTTCAAGATAGGTGTTGACCTATCACTTGATTGCATCTCTTCAGTCCCTTTACCAGAGTCTGCTCTTAGGTTGATTGTTGATAATGCTCCTGCATCATCTTTCTTGACCATTGTACTTTGTGTACTCATATATATCCTATTGGGTTATCGTTTATTATTACTTACTTTTTATCTTAGTTTGATTTCCATCAAACGTCCAAAATAGATCAGCAGGAATTTCTTTACCTTTAGTATGAACTTCCTCCATCACTACTCTTAAAGTGGACGGGTGAACCTTCTCTTCTTGAGTAGGTTCATAGCCCTGTCCCTTTGCAAGGGTAGCATATTCTGCAGCCTTGGTTTCCTCGTCACGACCAAATGATACTGTAATATTATTTTTTATAATATCACCTAAGCCGTTATCTCGAAGCCATTGTACGCACTCACCTTTTCTATCAGCTTTCATGGTGGTGCTGAAAACTTTTTTTACAGACAGTTCAGAACCATCTTGTAACTTTAAACTTTTTAGATTCATCTCTTCCATTAGTTTTGGAATAACGACTGTACTAAAATGTTTCTCGTCTTCTTTTAAATCTTTAATTCTATCTTCGTTGGATTTTATCTGTCGTTGAATAGATACTAATTTTTCAACCTCTTCAGATAGTTTTTTTGGATCTATTATATTGCTTTGATCAGGAGCATCTTGTCTTAAGTTAATTGACATATTATTTATTCCTCTCTTTCATACCTAGATATATAGGATACTTATAAATTTTGTCAACCCTAGTTTTGAAAAATATTTATTTCGATCGGATAATATGTTTTTTCTTGTCTGTCCCATTTAAGAAGTTTGTATTTTCCATTAGTTATATCTGAAACAACAGAACATACGACACCAATAACTGCAGGATCACCAGATAATAATAAATAATCTTCAACCTTATAGTCTTTTAGAAGAGTTCTAAGTTTCAAAATTAATGGACCTGGAGATAGTATAATTTGAGAGTACATAGGCAGTAGCGTCACTATGTCGCCATACTTAGAAGCCCCTAATACATTGTATTTAGGCTGCCCTGTGTCTCTATCTACAGGAATATCCTGTGTTAAATATACTTTGCTCATTGACTTTTTATTTTAACCACATATATATCATGTATAGAAAGAAAAGCAAATTATGAACTATAAATTTAAAACAAAGCCTTTTGAGCATCAGCTTAAAGCACTGGAAGAATCTTGGGACAAAGAAAACTTTGCCTATTTTATGGAGATGGGAACAGGTAAATCTAAAGTGTTATTAGATAATGCCGCTATTCTGTATGACAGAGGTGACATAAATGGTCTACTATTAATAGCACCTAAAGGTGTATATAAAAATTGGTATGACTCAGAAATTCCTATTCACTTACCAGATCATATAGAAAAAAAAGTAGTTCTGTGGAAGACTACAGATAAAACAATTAAACAAAAAAAGATTTTAAATACTTTGTTTGAAACTGGAACTGACTTTCATATTTTAATTATGAATGTAGAAACATTTTCTACAGGTGATGGTGCAGCATTTGCAGCTAAATTTTTATCTTGTCACAAAGCAATGATTGCAATTGATGAGTCTACAACTATTAAAACTCCAACATCAAATAGAACTAAAAATATTTTAGCTTTAAGAGGTGAGGCAAAGTATAGAAGAATTTTAACTGGATCTCCGGTTACTAAATCTCCATTAGATTTATTTAGTCAATGTGCCTTTCTTGATCCATGGCTCCTGGGGCATGATTCTTACTACACGTTTCGATCTAGATATGCCAACATGAGGAAGATAGAAGTTAATGGTAGAAGAATAGAAATTGTTACAGGCTACGTGAACCTGGGTGAACTGTCTGATAAAATAAAACCTTTCTCTAACAGAATATTAAAAGAAGATTGTTTAGATCTTCCAGAAAAAACTTTTGTTAAACATTATGTTGAGTTAACTAAAGAACAAAAAACTGTTTACCAACAGATGAAGAAAGAAGCAGTAGCTTTTTTAGAAGGTAAAATGCAATCTACAGCAACCGTTATGACTCAGTTGATGAGATTACATCAAATTACTTGTGGTCATTTTACTTCTGATGATGGTGTTATTAAAGATTTACCTTGTAGTAGGTTAAATGAATTGATGAGTATCTTAGAAAAAATAGAAGGTAAAACTATTATCTGGTCTCATTACACACATGATGTAAAAAGAATAATTAAAGAGATAAAAAAAGTATATGGTGATGACTCTGTAGTAGATTATTATGGTGCAACAGACACAGATTCAAGGTCAGCTAATATAAAGAAATTTCAAACAGATGACAACTGTAGATTTTTTGTAGGAACTACACATACCGGCGGATATGGTATCACATTAACTGCAGGAAGTAACATGGTTTATTTTTCTAATGGTTATGATCTTGAGAAACGTCAACAGTCAGAAGCTAGAATTGATCGTATAGGTCAAACTAAAAAGATGACTTATATTGATATCATGGCCCAGGATACTATTGATGAAAGAATTGTTAAAGCTTTACGTAATAAAGTTAATATTGCTAATGCAATTATGGATGAAGATTTTAAAGAGTGGATCTAAAGTTCTAAAAGCATTACTATAATTCCACCCATGCCAGTTAATAATAAACCAACACAACTTAGTAATATTTTTTCTATTCTATTTATTTGATGTTCTAATTTAAAAATTTTTGCATGAGTTTGTTTTTGCATAATACGACATAATTTTTCGTGTGAGTGAATTTTTTCTAAAGCTAAATTTTTTACCATTGGAATGTAACCCCCGCTACATTCAAACCCCGATAAGACCAGCCTATCAAACCTCCCAAATAATCCATTATGCTAAACCTCTTTGTCTTAACCTAATCATTTTTTCTTCTTGAGAAAGTAATGCATTTTCTGTATTGGTTAATCCTTCATTCAAAGGATCTGTTGCCTGAGCCTTGACACTTGCCTGTATAACATTTTGGTTAGGCATTGGGGTATTTGGTAAAGGTGGTGTCTGTAATTTTTGTTGTGTAATATAATTATTAATATCAATTTGATCATCAAACTCTTCATCTAAATCTAAATTTTTCATGTCTCTATCTACTTCAGACAAGACAGAAGTTATATCTTTCATGGATTCTGTAAACATAGTAGATTCTACATGTCCACCTACAGCAAAGTCTGCTCTAAATTTTTCATCAAAACCTAAAGCTTTAAGGTCATTTTTAATACTTTTTAAATCTCCTTTAGCTGCTAAATAAGCGTTGTCTTCACCTAAGTTTAAAGCTATTTCTTTAAATTTTTTAATAATATCTTTAGAAGGATAATAAGCCTCAAATTTTCCTTTGTTTAATTGATTAAATGTTTTACCACTTAATTGTCTTTGTTCAAAAACTTCTCTTAATTGATTTTTAGTATTACCTAATTCTTGTGCAGCTTGTAAATCTTTAAACATTTCTCTTTGAACTTCAAATCTAGCTTTATTAGATTTAAGATATCTACTAATAACATCATTTTCATCAACAGAACCACCTTTTAATAAACCAAAAAATCCTCCAGTAAATTCTCTTCTAGCATTTCTTATTCCTGTTTGGTAACCTGCAATTTTAAAAGTCATTGCATTAAGTGGATCTACTTTAATAGGTCTAAAACCCATTAGCCCCGCTAACTCTGGTCCTATTTCTAATTCATTTCCTCTTTTATCTGTAATACCAAAAGAAGCTTGACCTATTCTTTGAAATTGTTTGTAAGAAGGTGCTAAAGCACTTCCTAAATGCATAAATTGGATAGCAAGTTTATCTCCTATAGATGTTTGTTCTGTATATAGTTGTCTTCCCTCAGAAGTTCTTCCACCTCTTATAGTTAAATCTGCCATAGCTTCTGTCCAAATAGATTCTGATATAAATGGATTCATAATTTCTCCACTTGCTTCACCAACTCCTGCAGCAAACCCTGATAATAATGTATCTCCGTTTTCTTGACCTTCTTGAATATTGCTCATTAAAGTTCTAAAAGGTCTGGCCATTAAATCATAAGCATTACTTTTACTAAAATCTATATACCTTAATTCACCATCATCATCTCTGATTGGAACCAATGTAGAATTTTTTGACCAGTCAGGAACAAATCTTCTCATAGCTTGAATTTCATCTTCAGTTACATCATATAAAGCTTTGGCTCCTTCTGTAACTGCAACAGGAACAGCAGTTAAAGTAGTAGCCATCCCCACTATTCTTTTCATTCCAGTGCTATAGGTGCCTCTTTCAATAGCATCATTTGCAACATATTTATTTAATTTTGTATCAAAAACTGTAGGCAACATATTACTCCCTTTAGTGGGATTAGAGTGCGCCATTTCTTTAACACCTTGTCTAGCGATGTTGGTAGAAGTTCTTATAATTTCAGATGGAAAAGACATAAAATTACCAATAGGTAATAGTCTTGCAGTCTTAACTGCTTGTCCAACATAAGCATAATTAGGTACGGTATTTTTAACAATTTCTGCCGCTTGTTGTTTTAATGCCCAATGAGATTCGTTTCTTACTCCCTTTACATCTTTTAAACTGTTTTCAAATTCTTCAAAATTTTTCCAAGGAACTTTTTTACCCTTTACTATTCGCCCTTGTTTATATTTTGCTTTTGTTATTCTATCTAACTCTACGACAAAATTAGTAATTTTAAAAGTGTCATCTTCTGCCATGTATTTCCCTTGAAAAAATTCACCTACTTTTTTAAATTTTTTAAACATTCGACCTAAAGCATAATCATTATTCAAAAAACCTTTTCCTCCTGAAGAATCTCTAATCAAAGAAGTCATGTCTCCTAATTGAACTTGTGAATTTGTAATACCTAATTCCAACATATCTCTGTATGCTTTTTGATTAGCTGCAGTTCCTCCTTCTACTCCACCTAATTTTAATAACCCTGACTCACCTATTCCTCTTTTAAAAGCTCTAGCAAATGTTTTTGGATTTTCTAACATAAAAGGTATAACACCATTAGCTGCACTAAAAGCTCCAGCACTCATAAAATTTCTTATGTGGGTAGGTATTGAAAAAATAGTTTTTGCCATTTGAGAAACACCTTTTGGAAACATTAATAAATTTCTATAAAACCAACTAACTCCTGCTTCAGCGCCACTCATTTCTTTATTACCTCTTACAAATCCTTGAAGAGATCCTGGAACATCATTAGCAACTTTTATAGCTTCACCTATTTCTCTAGTAGTCCATTTAGCATTTAAAGGGTTTACAATATTCTTGGTAGCATCAATTTTTCCTAAAACATCACTCATTGCAACTATTTTTATTCCAGTTTCTTTAGAGTTAACCGCTGCTATAGCATCCGCTTCACTTTTCCAAAAAAAACCTCTACCTCCTCTTTTTTGTACTTCATCATTTTTAAGAAGGACTCCAGTCATGTATTCAGTAGTTCTAGCTATGTTTGAAAGATTAGTGATGCCTGTAAATAATGTAAATCTAGGATCTTCTACTTTTCCAAATAATTGTTTAAGAGCTTCTTTTTCACTAGGAGTTCCTTTAGATGTAGATTTTAAACCTATTTTAAAAATTTGATTAGAGCCTCCTTTCTCCATGGATTTAGCTACATAACTAAAATCTTGAAGATCTTTTGGAGATTTTATTTTCTCAGCTTGTTTTAAAATATCATCAATAATTGATCTGGCTTCTGCTGAAGTTCTTTTGCCATTTTTCATAAATACGTTTTCAGCATTTTTATATGCTTCATCCGTAGGTTTATATTTTCTAAAAGCATTAAAAATATTACTTCTATGTTCAAAAATTTCATAAGTATGGGCTACATATTTATCTAATCTTGATTTCATTAAATCTTTTAATTCATCAGAAGCACCTTTTCCTACTGTAGCATTTTTATTTAAAATAGTTAAAAGAGTATTAAATTCTACTCTACCTTCAGCAAGTGTGGTTAATAATAAATCTGCTTTTTTTTTTGAAACATTTTTTTTATCTAATTTGGATAGTAAATTACTTAATGCTTTTTGATCAATGGGTTTTGATACATCCCCACTTACCAATAATTTATTTAATTCTTTACTAAAAGATAATTTATCTAGACCTTTACTTTTAATTGTTTTATCTGCCATTTCCTGCACAGTAGGAAATAAAGAATCAGTTAATTTAGTTAAATTAGATACAATTTCTTTAGCTCTATAAGTATCTTTAACTTTTAAACCTTGTTTCTCCATTTCTTTTACAAATACTTCTGCAGGTAAATCTCCTCTAGGACTAAATGGAGCTCTGATATATTTATTTATCCATCGCTCAAATGCACGATTGCTGTAAGCTAAATCAGTTCCTCTATTTGCTAAAAGTTTACCTGTTTTACCTATGCCATAAGCAAACGGTGTTGCAAATATAGATTCACCCCCAAATTTAAACCTATTCATTAATTTTCTAGCGGCATCATCACTTCCACTTAAAGATGTATCTCTATTTAATTCAGTAGGTCCTTCAAACATATCTCCAAAAGTACCTATGTTTTCATTGTCCACAACAAGAGTTTCCCCTGCAGCTCCTCCTAAAATAGCTGCTGAAAATCTAGGAGCTTTAAGTCCTTTATTTAATTTATTAACTTTAGTTAAGGCTTCAGATAAACTTTCTCTATTATAATTTTTAGAAATTTTGACTTTTTTAGAAGTTCCTTTTGTTAAAGGATTATCAGCTTTATAAAATTTACTACCTTTTCCAAAATCTGCATAAGCTTTACCACGTTTTGCTTTTAAAGCTTTAAGAGTCATTTTTCTTGCAGCTGTACTAGCAACTTTAAAACCTATTCCTCCAGGGACGGCTATTTGCATTATAGCTTCAGTTAGTTTACCTATAGTATTTTCTTCAGCTATTTCTTCAAAGGGATTTATTTTATCAAAAAATTGTTCTACATCTGCTGCAGTATCTGAATCCGCACCAAGATCTACTAACTCTGCTCCTAAAGATACAATTCCTTCAGGTATTTTAATTAAACCTGATACAAGTCCGGCACCAAAAGATTTATACCAACTCGTCTCATTATCTTGTTCTGCTGAGTTTAAAGAAGCATTGTATTCAGCCATTTAAAATCCTATCTTTTTCTAATATTTGTAGTGTCTATTTTAGACATATCTACTGGGGTCGTTATAACATCTTTTATTTTTTGAGTAGTGTCTTCTGTGTTTTTAAGCATATCTTCGTAAGAAGTAGGTACTGGTTTTTCACCAGTTATTGTTTCATACATAGTTTTATCTTCTACAACTTCAGGAGTTTCTGTAATTTTTTTTGAACTAGAAACTTCTCCATCAAGAGATATTTCTACTAAATCATATTCACCTTCAACTAATTGAACTTGAAGCGCTCTACCCTCATCAGTGTAAGGATCCCAAAAAACTTTTCCATTATTACCTTTACCAGCTTGTTTTTTAGCAAAAGCCTTAGCTTTTTTTCCTGAAGTTTGATTTTCTTCTAAATAACTTCCTACTTTATAATTTTTTAATGCTGGAGAACTACTTAGTTTATATGTCCAATTAGCCATGTTTGTAGCTTGCTTTAAAGATAAATCCGAGTCTCCCTCCATTATTTTAACTACAGCACCTTTAATTGAATTGCTTAAGTAATCAGCATTATCTAATTCTCTTTCAGCTTTATTAATTGATTTTTGTGATTCTTCTTGTTGTTTAATTAATGCAACTTCATTCTCAAAACCTAATTTTTTCATTTGAAGATCCCAAGCTTTTTTATTTGCCTCACTGGCTTTACTACGTATAGCAGCTTGTTCTGTTATCCAATCTTCTCTAGTTAATGTTTGTTTTCTCTTCACAGCTTCTTTAGCCCATTGTACGCCTGTTACTTTTTCAGTGTACATTTTTTCATTTATATCCTTAGCATAGGCATATTGTTTATCACTTAAACTTACCCCATAATTATATTTTCTACCTTCTATTTTTTCTGCATTGGCTAAAGACATTTCAGATGCTTTTAAACCTATATTTCTTAAATACTCTGCTTTTTTCTCTGCTTGTTCTATTAATGCTTTATTAGGTTCTTTTAATTTTGATATAGCATCACCAAAAGATGTTGCTGTAGATATTGCAGGTCCAGCTGTTAATAAATAAGCAGTTAATGGATCCATTCCTCCATATTCTCCAGCTCCTGCCATAATTTTATCTTTAAAATAATCAACACCTTTTTCAGTTCCAAAATCAGGTTTTGGAAATAAATCTGCTGGCATTTTTCTAGCGTCTTCCGTAGTCAATATAGGAGAAGTATCTTTAATTTCTTGTTCGGTAGGTGGATAAGGTACAAAAGAATTATTATCATATGTTTGATTTAAAATTTCAGCTTCTTTACCAAAATCTGTTTTCATTCCTTGATTACCCGTTACAAAAGGATTTTCAGCATGCATAGATCTATCTACGATACCAGTCATGACGCCTGAACCCACGTTCCCGCCTCTTCTGAACATAGGTCTTTTAAATACTCTACTCATATTATCCTTTTGAAGGGTTAAACGCTCTGTATATTCCTGCTAACGTAGTACCTGTACCTAATAGATTAGCCATAGGACTTGAGTTAGGAGTATTTTCTTGAATTGTTTTTCCAGGGTATCCTGCAATCAATCCTGTAACACCTGCGCCGTATTGTTGTGCTGCAGTTAAATCTTGATTTAAATTTTGTGTAGCTAATTGCTGTTGTGCACTTAACTGTGCTTGTTGTTGTTGTTGTAGACCTGAACCTAAAGTTTGTAGACCAGCAACTTGTTGACCTTGTAAGTTAGGTACTTGACTAGCCATAGCAGATTGTTGGTTAAATTGATTTTGTGCTAAATTTTGTGCTTGGTTAAATCCTTGTCCTAATAGTTGAGCTTGTAAAGCTGCTCTATTTCTATCTGATCCAGCCATGTATTCTGCTTCTTGAACACCTTGTCTTGCTCCACCAAATGCTCCAGCGCTATAAGCATTGTTTGCAATTGAACCAATACCTTTTTCTGCTTGCATATCAAAACCTGATAAAGTTTGATCAATGACTTCTTGTTGGTACGGAGACATATAAGGTTGATAACCTTGAGGTCCCGTTGCTGCTTGCGCTGCATTTAAAAAAGGTTGAAATGATCCAATACCTTGAGTAGCTTGTTTAACAGCTTCTGCTTGTAAAGGATCTTGTCCTGCTACAAATTGTGGACCATAAACCTTTGAGAGGTCTGCTGCTTTATAATCACCTACTGCTGTACTTAGATCATTTAAAAAAGTTTTACCCCCGGCTTCTATAAATTCCGATGGCCTTACTACTGTTTCATTAACTGCCATTATACTCTGCCTCCTTTTTCAAGCATTTTCATTTGATCATATAAACGTTGTGCGCCTTCATTTACATCACCGTCGCCCATGCCTCTAACAGCATCAGCTGTCATTACAAATTCGTTATTAGATAACATTGCTGGAACGTCATCTGCCTTCTCTTTTACACCAACTGGAGGAATAAAGCCACCACTATCTCTTAAATCTAATTCTTTTATACCAGCTTCATTAGTCCTTTGAGGTAGACCCATGATCCCTGAGGCTTGATCCACGATCTCATTACCACCATAAGCATAGCCTACTCTACCACCTTTATTAAATTTTTTAAAATACTCGTTTGCAAATGATTTTATATCCATTCCTGTACCTTTTTGACCACCAGCTTTAATATACATTTCGGTTACCATAGCATTAAAGTCAGTGTTTCCACCTAAAGTACCATCTTTTAAACCAATCCTACCACCGTTGGCTTTTAATTCTTTTCGTTCTTCAGATATTTTTTTACTTAATCTTTCACTAGGCTCACCAAAGAAAGGTTTCATCATACTGTCATATTGAGACTTACTAATATCTCCTGCTTTATATGCTTTAGCTGCATTTTGTCCTACTAGATTAAATAAAGTTTTTGATCCTAAAGTGTTTTGAGAAGCTTTCATATTTCTAGCTAAAATATCTAATGTTCGTTTACCATCACTTTCTCTTGGTTTAGCTTTAGGTAATATCATAGGTTCACTACCGTCTGCATATTTTACTCTGCCACCCATTGCGTATTCAGAGGTGTTAGTATTTACAAAATTGTCTACTTCTTTTGAATCAGCAGTTGTATTTAAATTTGAATAGTATTGTCTAAGATATGCTTTTACAGCATCGGGATTTCTAGAAGTTGCTTGAGCTTCTGCTTCACCCATTCCTGTTGACATTAAAGCAGCTATTGCACTTCCTCCTGCAAATTGTTGCATTCCAGATAAACCCTTTACAAAATTTTTAGCTTTACCAAACATACCCATAATGCCAGAACCACCACCAAAACCAGATGCTGGTTGTGTCATTCCCATTCTACCCAAGATAGAACCTAAACCACCACCACCCATAAGAGCGTTAGCACCGAAACCTAATATAGCTGCTTTACCTATAGGTGATTTTATAATACTTTTAACACCTTTACCTATAGATTTAACTATACTTCCTAGTCCGTAAAGTTGTCTGGGGTTTTGCATTCTTGAAATTGGCATAGTTTATTGTACAGGAAAATAAGTTTTTTTACAACTCAGAACCGGCTCCTAGGTTAAATTCTTCTACTGTTATCTTAACATCTCTACGTATATGTTCAGCCTTAGTATCTGTTCCTGAATTTTGTACATCAGCTAAAGCCTCTGAATCAGACATGTATTCTACACCTGTTACTGTATTAGTTAAGGTTACCTCACACTTAGGTGTGATAATTGGAATCTTTTTACCGTTAACTGTCTCATATCTTACTGAAGCTTCTGTTTCTATAAATGACATTTTAATCCCTGTTTATTTCTAATATTGATGCTACCACATGTAATTCATTAGCATCAGATGCAGTAACTTTCAATATTTCATTTTCTAATAATATCAATGGTTCTGTTAATAATTGTTCGGTAGTATTAGAAGCTATTGATTTTACATTAAATAAACTAAATACAGCAGCAGCTGCATTAGTTAACGTTGCTGTTAATGTTGTGGCACTTCCAGCATCATTTGATACTAACAATGATTTTATAATTGCTCTAGAGTTACTAGGTGCTGTATAAAATGTAGTAGCATTTGTTGTAGTTAAATCTACTTTTGCATTTGTATATATGTTAGCCATTAAACCACGTAAACCTTTCTTGATCTTGTTTCTGTTCGTTTAAAAACGTTGAATTTAATTGTTCTACTATCAAAGCAATTGATCTGTTAATTTGTTTTTGATTAGAAATATCATATTCTTCTTTAGGCTCGGGTAATCTAATTACTATTTTAGCCATTTTTTCCTACCAAATAGCATAATGGTTCTAATATTTTTCTATATAATCTACCTAGTAAATGTACCTTGCCTCTTGCTTCTTGTCTAATATCGATGGTTCTATGTACTGCAATGTGTTCTAATATTTTCTTAACTACTTTATTTGTTTTAGATATTTTAATTAATGGTAAGAATATTTTATGGTATCCTATTTGATATTCTGGTGCCATGTCTTTAGAATGTTTTAACCAAATTTTATTTCTAAATGATCCAAAGCCATATGACTCGTTCATCATGGTACATACTATTTTACCACCGCCGCCTGAATCGTTACCACCACCGCCGCCACCTGATCCAGGTCGTGTAGTTGTTCCAGTTTGATAAGTAGGTGTTGAAGGTTGCATTTGATAATCACCTAAATTACCACTACCTGTTCCATAGTTTGAAGGATTTGTTATACTTCCTTGACCTGCAGGGCCACCTTGACCTGTCGAATTGTAACCGTTTCCGGGATCATATCCACCACCAGAATAATCATTTTGATTTGTTCCTCCAGTAATAGGTCCAAGTCCAACAAAATCATTTTGATTTGTTCCTCCAGTAATAGGTCCAAGTCCAACAAAATCATTTTGATTTGTTCCTCCAGTAATAGGTCCAAGTCCATCAAAATCATTTAAATTTGTTCCTCCAGTTATTATTGGATCATTTCCATATCCTGAACCATAACCTTGACCAAAAGAAGCTCCATACTGTGGAGCAGTTAAAGTAAAAGCACTTGGTGCATTCATACCAGAAAAACTTGGCATAGAATCAATTTGATTTAAAGGATCAAAGCTATCTATATCCTCATCGCTATCATCTTCACCTTCTAAAGCTTCTTTCATTTTTTGATTTATAATTTTTTGAGATATGTAATCAGGATTTTTTGCTAGAGATTTGTTATCAAAAACCATATCTGCTTTAGCTTTTGCACCAAAGAAACTTGCTTCTGCTGCATCAAGAGCCGCTAACTTTGCTGCTTTTTGTTTGGGGTCTTTCATATTTTTTTCAATTACATCTCTTCTTTTATCAAAAGTTTTTTTAGTTACTTTAGAAGCATTGTAACCTGCCATAATATTTGACCCATCTGCTTTATTTATATCTCCACCATCCGATACAAATTGTCCGATATCGTTTAATTGCATTCCTGCACCTATTAATTCATTATTTAAAATAGCTGTTTGATTGACTGGAAGTCTATCAGCTAACATTTTTATTCCAGGAATTTTTCCCATTAAAGATTCAAGTCCTGATGTTTGTTCAACCCCTTGATAATCAGGAGTTCCAAGTAAACTGTCATTGATAGCATTTTGATATGGTCTAGTTAAATAATTAGAATTAGAATTAGAATTATAAACATTATTTCCACCGCCACCGCCACCGCCACCACCACCACTAGGTAATGTTGGAGCATTAGGATTTTGAGGTGTAACAGGAGTTGGAGTTGGAGTAGGGGTTGGAGTAGTGGTTCCTGGTGCTTGAGTTATATCAGGCATTCCCTGATTTAAATACTCCAGTGCTAAGTCATATAAAGTTTTTGCCATTATCTTCTTCCATCGGGTTGAACGTCAATTCTAAATGTACCAAAACGCCAATTTTGATTAGCCCCATCATTTTCTATTTTAAGGTTAACAAAACGGCCCCTGGCTCTAGTATCCTTTTTATCAGTACTTGCAGTGATTGTAAAGGGGCTTAATGCTGTTGTAGTTTCCGATTGTTGAGGGTATCTTTTGACTGCTAAAGTTATTTTAGCGTCTCCTTGTAAATTTTTAAAATCAGGTACAAATCTTCTAACTGCTAAGAAAGTCTCTCCGGATATTGCTGGTCCAGAAGCCTTGCCATCAGGCCCTTTTTGTTTTGATTGTAGGTCAAAATCATAAGATTTAACAAAGGAAGTAACGGTTGTTGTAGTACCATTTGGATTAACTTGGTCTGTCCCTACTTCGTGTTCAAATAGTACTGTTTGACCTAAACCATCTTCTCCTACTATAATTGGAAAAGTACCTGAATTAGTACTATTAAATTTAGTTGCAATAGGTTTTGGATAAATACTAGCATCAAGGTAAGTTGTTCTAGCTTCAGTTCCAGTGTACCACACTCCACCTTTCATAGCTTCTCCATAATTAAATACTACATACTGATCATTGTATTCTGAATTAGTTGAAGGGTAATACCAAATAACCTCTGTAAACAAATTATTAATACCTGCATTTATTTGTTGACCTTTAGTAGTGTCTATTTGATCATAGACATAATCTTCAACAGAACAAGGTAAAGATTTAACGGTACCATCAAACATAAAGAATCCATTAGTAGACATCCAAAATGCAACACCATCAATTTCAATAGCTGCATTCTTACCTATCAATCCACAGTTAGTACCTACTTGTTCAAAACCAAATGTAAATGGAGCTCCAATAAATTTCATTGTATATACAGCATTATCTGTCCACACTAGAATAGTTTCTTTAGCTTTTAAAGATCCTATAATTCTAGTTCCATCTTGTAATCTTTGAGACCCTGCCGAGTTAATAGCTGTAGGGGTATAATCATTTATATCTTCTTGATCTGAAAATCTTATAAACATATCATCTTGTGTTGAAGTTGATCCAATAGTTGTTTCAGTTCCTAAATGAATTAAATGCCTGGTTGTGGGTGAAACTAAAGTAACTCTAGTTGCAGTTGGATTATTTGTAGTTGAAAAACCTGTAGTGCCTGTAGATGCTCTTGTTGTAAATCTTGCAGCTATACCCGAGTTCCAAGTAAAAGTTTTACCGTTTGCAATAGTTGCAACTAATACTTGACCAAAATTACTCAATGACCATAAGGCAGATTCTAGAGTCACTTGAGAAGCTTGAACAGCTGAACCCCAACCAGAATAATCTGAGGCATCAGTAACTGCAGATCCAGTACCATGAGCTTGACCATTTGATGTTCCAGTAGTAGCCGTTCCAAATGCTCCTCTAGTAATACCAGTTAAAGTATTTGTACCTTTTCCCGTATAAGAAATTAATTCATTACCGACTGCTATAGTTCCTGCAGTTGGAAATCCTGCATTAGATACAATATTAATTGTAGTTCCTGATCCTGCTGTTCCTGCAGTATCCGCAGTTAAAACTCCATTTAAAGCACTGGTTAAGGCTCCTGAAACAGTTCCACCATATTGAGAAATACCAAAACCATAACCATAAGATTGTGCTGCGGGACCTATTTTTTCATAAGGTATAACAGAAATACTTCCTCCAGTAGATACAGTCGCTGTTGCATTAGTACTTTGAGTAATTGTAAAAGTTGTTGTTGTGGGTGCTGAGGTTACTTGAAATAATTTATCATCAAAAACGTTTGGATTATAACCTGTATTACTAGGTAAAGTAACACTAGCAAATAAAACAATATCTCCTGGTTCTAAACCATGTGCACTTGCTGTAGTTATTGTACAAATTGGAGAGTTCTGAACTGTTGCGATTGTTGAAGAAGCTAAGGGAGTTTTTAAAGGTGTTATATCAAATAGCTGACCTTCAAAATATATAAGTAAAAATTTATCTGTTCCTATTGCAACATATCTATTTCCGTCTAAATCAACAAATGCAAATTCTTTTCTAGCTACTCCTACAATAGTATCTGATAAAAGAGAAGACCAACCCCCTACTTTTTCAGGTAAGTTATATCTAAATCGTACATTGTCTGAATCTACCCAACGAAACTCTGCACCTGAAGTGGTGTCCTGTTTATCAATTCCAGGTAATACTTTAAAATCAATAAGAGCCATGATCCATGCTCCTTATGCTGTGTTGGTTTTAAATGCCCAACCTCTTGTTGCATCTATATATAACAAAGTAATAGATTGACCATTAGTATTTAATGTTAAATTACTTGTGCCAGAGTTAATAGGTTTACCATTTCTGTTAATAATACAGTTGTTAGATCCCCATGTTCCTCTAGTATCAATTATACTTACTTCATCTCCTACAGCCGGAGATGCGGGTAAAAGTATGGTAATAGGATTAGAAGAAGTGTTAGCTAAAATTTGATCTCCTGAAACAGCCGTGTAAGGTGTGTTTGAATCTGTAATTGTATTATAACCTTTTTCAGTTATACCTTTAGTAGTATTTGTACCGTCTGATTTAACTAACATGACAGCACCTGTAGGTATTGCTAAAGCTGTTCCACTTGCTGTTAATACGCTTAAAGTTCTATTTGATGTTCCTCTAACTGTAGTGTCTTCAATAATAAAAACTCTTTCAGCTCCTGCAGGCATAGTAACAGTTCTATTTGCTGTTAATGTTCCTGTTAATTTAATATATAAATTTTTACCATTTGAAGTAGCTCCATTATCTAAAGCCAAAGTAACGTCAGCTCCACCTACAGCTAAAGATAAATAACCTGAAGCTGCTTGTTGTAAAATTTGTAAGTTAGTATTAGTTATAGTTCCCCAAAGCCCTGCTTTTTCTCCAGTGGTTACTAGTTCTAATTTTAAATCTGATGAGTATGATGATGCCATAATTTATTTAAAAGGGTTCAATTGGTGTCCATGTCATATTTACTCCTGGTATTATATCATTCCAAGTGATGACCCCTGCTTCTCCTGTGTTAGCTATTAGTTGTGATCCCGTAGGATTTACTAAAGCGGTTCCAGTTACTGTAACACTTCCAGTAGATAAGGTCAACGCATTTCCAGTTACAATTGCCGTAGCGCCTCCAGAAGCCACAACAGTTCCAATACTTAATGAAGTAGCGTTACCCGTAACAGAAAAATTAGCATCTGCTGAAATTGTAACAGTTCCGGTTCCTAAAGTAAGTCTATTAGGATCTACTGGAACAACAGTACCTGCTATTACTACTGGAGTACCGATACTAATATCTAAGGCGTTACCTGTTACTTGAATTGTTACATTGTTGTTATCATCGACCGTAGAAAAGGGTCGTTCTGCAAATGAGGCAAATCCGAAAAGCATTGGTTAACTCTCCAATGTTTCTATTCTAGATTTTAAACTATCGTTTTGTGTTTTAAGTTCTTTGATTGCATTAACTAATACTGGTATTAAATGTGAGTTAGTTACTTTTAAAGCCTCATCATTTTCATTATCAATAATAACATTGTTATCACCTTCAAGTGCAAGAATATCTTGTGCTAAAAATCCATATTTTTTCATAC
>Ga0209482_1000916_pt1 | contig 22783 bp, 12 predicted proteins | sample CoawatmetaG10DNA_FD_187512 | JGI IMG/M metagenome (GOLD analysis project Ga0209482, IMG submission 187512) | Marine microbial communities from the West Antarctic Peninsula - Coastal water metaG104-DNA (SPAdes) (version 2) | ecosystem: Environmental > Aquatic > Marine > Coastal ...
TCCGTCGGTGGAAACACTGTGCCGGTTCAAGTCCGGCCCCGGGCACCATTATAAATCAATGACTTAGCTAAAGTTACCTCGCTATTCGCGCCCGGGTTACATCGCCATGGGACACTGGTGGGACAGTTGCTTGCTCCTAGAATAATCGTTAGCTCCATGAGGTCCTGTGCATGAAATCCAATCAAACTACCCCTGACCGTGAGGAATTCATAATCCTAGCTGCTGGGCACATTCGGTGTAGGCGATGCCAAGCCTTATCTAAAAGGACCAAAAAGCAATGTAAGGCGCCAGCCGTTAGGGAGAAACGCATATGTAAAACGCACGGGGCATTTTCAAAAGGTCCAATTACAGATCATGGGAAAAAGCGTTGCTCAGATGCAAAGACTATCCACGGGGGGGAGACAAGAGCTATTCGTGCCGCAAGGCCAGCGAAGCTAGCAGAACTTAAGGCACTAGCGAAGATAATCGAGAGATGGTAATGACCCAACTAATACTATCGTTATTATCTTTATCTTCTTATGTATGGCTCGAAGCCTTGGAATCCTCTACTCACTTTTTACCTAGCTAAGCCTGCCTGGTACCACAAGAGCAACCTGTTTTTGTATCTGTGGCGCATGGCCAAAGAACTCGCGCTGTTTAAAGTACCTGAGGTTGTGAAGCGACTTACGTTGAAGGCAGGTGCGCAATCTAAGGCTTTATATAATGACAAGCTACGAGATGATAGTTAACTTTCGTTAGTCATAGAAAGTTCAATAAGTTCTTTGCATACTTTTCCAAGCGCAAGGCCGAGTAGTGGAGGGACTGCGTTTCCAACCTGAGTGTACTGCGGGACTTCAAATTTTCGCATTTGTCCTCCAGTGGTAACTTTCGATTTAATCTCATACCAGTCAGGAAAAGACTGTATGCGAGCCATCTCTCGCACTGTCAATGTTCTTTGCATCTCAACTGATTCATGGTAATGGCAAGCATCATCAGGAATAGACAGAGCTGCTGGAGCAGGCAGATCCGCCCGCAATGCACGTTGGGTCTGTTTCTTTGTGTAAAGGCTGCCAAGCAATCCCAACAATTGATGTTCATTTGGCTTTGTAATTTGATTACCATCTAAACCTAATACCCAATATTTATTAACTGCCTTAAGGGTACTTGAGGATATCCCTGAGGCACCCTCAGTTTTTAAATATCTCGAGATTTCTTTGCTCGATTCTTTTGGAAGTTTGTTCATAATCTGATAGAGGCGAAATCTGGATTTAACCTTACTATTGTTTGACCGGTGGTCATGGTTACGCTGTTTATTCAAACTATGACTATTAACGTTTTCAAATATATTGTTGATCCGCTCGACATATAAGCTATTTTCCCTTTTAACAGTGCGCAAGTCGTCAATAGCATCTCTGACAGTAACTAAGTCGCTATTTGCGTGTGTTTTGAGATTGGCGAAAATTTTAGAATCAAAGAATTCAGGATTCTTTTCGATATCAAAGTAAGGAAGGCAACCATATTCAGGATCCTCACCACCTCTAACTCGATCAAATAATATTTTCGCAGGGGCAATTGCTTCAAGAAAATTCTTGTCAGTACTACTTCTAGTTACACCCGTATATATATCATCTCTCATCGCGATGAGGATAAAACGAGGGCGATTTTGGGCTCCGCCTACATACTTTGCATTTACGTGAAGGCACAGTGGAATATAACCAATTTTTGCAAATGCTTTTGCAACCTCAAACCATGCATAGTAGGGGTTTTCATTGATTTTGAAGGCTTGAAGAATACCGCTTACATTTTCTAGTAGCGCTATTTTTGGCTTTATTTTCGCAACAAACTTGGCAAACTCCCAAGGTAAAATATTCCGATCATTTGAGTGATCTCTGAGGCCCGCAAGACTAAAACTTTGGCAAGGTGGCCCACCTGATACTAAATCAATACCATCGCCAGAGCCTTGCCTTAAAATATCTCCTAGGGGTGACTCTGAATCATCTAAAATAGCATTAATATCGACAATACTACCGACTAGTAAACTCCGTTCAAGCTTTTCTTTGGTTAGTTTTTGCTTAAATAAATCAGAAAAGTGATAAGAGTTTAGGCCGCTAGCAACTTGGGGGTTCTCTCGTAATCGCGCGCTTAGACTTGATCTTTCATGACTGCTACTGACCCAAAGTACTTTATCGGTATTTCTTTTCTCTTCAAAGTCGACATTCAAAAGGTTGTACGCGAACGTTTCTGATGCCATAGGGGACAGTTCATTTGCAACAAATAGCGAAAACCCAGCAGATTCTAGGCCTAATGATAGACCGCCACAGCCCGCAAAAAGTTCGATATGATTCATTCATTAACTACCTATTTTTCATTTATTATACGATCTACGCCTGAAGGAGTGCAGGATTTTTTAATTTAAGATTGCAATCGGAGTTAACGGCCTTCAGTGTTATGACTAACGTTTCGAGTGGTCGAATCATTGCCATTATGACCTGTAGCTGCACATACCGAACATCTAGTTCTTGTATCTAATGGAATCCCATTTCCTCTGCAGGTGTTTGCCATAGGCCAGCAGGTTGGGCTATGGTTAGATTTAAGCGTTATACTCACCTTATAATAGTTTAATAAACCTGTAGGACTTGATTGCCTATTTACCCAGCACGTTGAAATTATATGTCTTTATTTACCGAGTGGAATTCATTATTGCTTGAAGAATATTTTTCGCTATCTAAAACTTGTCAGGATGTTTGGATTCCGACAACTAGGCTTGAACTTGAAGGGATTGGTGTTCACAAAGGTGGAGCAAATGGATTGATCGAAGCTGTTAAGCAAGGACCGTCGTGGTTTCATGGGCATGGCCATATTGCGGATAAAGCGCATAATCTTGCTATGCAACGATTAGCGCCCAGTAACCGGACTAATGGTTATCGCGAACCTGGTGATGATCTAGAAGTGTACCAAGACGCAAATGCACCGACATATTTACCATATATTGCGTTGTGGGTTCTTGCCCACTCTGAGGCGGAGAGGTCTGGTTTCTATGCAAAAGTAAGTGAATTGGTTTGCGACGAATTTCCAAGCAATACAAGGGATCAAATGGAATATGTTTGGAAAGACTTACAATATTGGTCATCATTTGAGGCAAAAGAAAAATTTGGAAGATTCAAACTAAATGTGCTCGGTATGCATAGGTTTGTGGGGATGGCATATGCTCAAGCAATGGTTACTCATAAGGATATCGATGGCATAAGTAGGCTGTTTGGTAGCTGCAGGTTACACCCCGGGCAAAGTTTGAATGCTGCCCATTTCGCACAATTACTCGAGCACGGCCAACATTCAAACTACTTAAGCCGAGGCCTTAAGGTTGCAATGGGAAATTCCGATTATAGGGATCATTTAGAGCAATTGCTAAGTGCTTATCTTGAGTTCTGGGATGGGCGCGTGCCAAAAAGTAAAAATACGGTTAGTGACGCCGCAGGTAGACAATTAGAGCATCAGCAAGTAGAGAGGGATGAGCTATCTGTCGTCCTGCAGATGAAAGCATATGGAGACGTTGATTGTTGGGAAATCGGCTGGCGTCTTCCGGCGACCGCAACGGGTTTAAGCTATGCAATTAAAGTGGGTGATGGTGAGGAGGCAAAGGCCAAGCTGGAGCTGGCAGGGACCCACATCCACTGTGTATCTTCTGTAAATCAAAATGACGCTAGACGTGTGCTAAACCAGTCAGCATTAGAATCAGTAGAGGCAACTTTTCTCTTCATGGGAAGTGATGATACACGCGGGCAGAAAAAAATTCACTTAGGACAAGATAAGGTTCGAATCTTGGTATGGGATAGACCTGACCCCGCATTAAGCGACGCGCTTCTTGAGCGTGAAATGCCAGTAGCTGGTCCCGCTTACCTTCTATATTCCCACAATGAATATTCAAATTTGGGACAGTATTTAACAAACGAAGAGATAGCACATGAGGCCTTAGATATCGCTGGGCTGCCAGACCAATGGGGTCTTATTTGTATCAATAACACAAAGGGCCTTACTACTGAGCAGCGAGCTGTGATAGTTGATGAAGAGCCGGCAGCTCTAGCGAAGGCGCGCATCAGGTTCGTTGGCGGGAAGTCGATAATTGGAGCGGGCAGTAAGAAATATACCTATTACGATTTACCCATTATTGAGTTGGAAGCTCCTGCCGGAGCTGAGTTGTCATGTATTGGATTAACTTTTGAAGAGCTGGACAATGTTGGTGATGCTTGCGTAAAGCGTTTTAAGTTTTGCCTGAATGATGGAAGTGGCTCCGTCTTTAAGATTAAAGCGAAACTCGACAATGAAGAGTTGTGCACAGCTGGTTTACAGGTGCTCACTGTCGGAGGATTAGGAGCAGCAACACGGAACCATTTTTCCTTAGATAAATTTGGGCGAGCTTTAGCAGATGCTAGCGGTCTAAAGGGTGCCATTATAGGTGAAACACAAGCCAACGATATAAATATTGATTACTTTCAAGTAGATGAAAAATCTCTAGTTGTTTCAGCTGGTATAGATATCAGGGAGTGCATGAAATCAAATGTTCCAGCGCTATTTCTGGACTCAATGGCGGCAAGCAATAATGGCTCGATGAGCTATGGAGTTGCACGCGATCAGATCAGGCGCCTTGGAAGCAACATAGGTATTGATGATATTGAACCAGCTCTTTTAATACGTGAACTGAGGCGCAGAGGACATGTTGAGATAGAAACTAATGTGAAAGGGCATATGGTACGCATATGCGCTGTGCTGCCAACAATATATAGCCTACCTATGAAGGATCGTGAGCAACGTCAGCTATATGGCGTTTGTGGAAGTCTAATGTTGCAACACTGGAACGAGCTTTCATCAATCGTAGGTTGCGAAGTATATATTGAGAAGACCACGCCAGATAATTTACCTGCTGTTCGTATCGCCCCATTTACGCAGCTATCGATAAGTGCACTAGCAAAGTCCGCTAATTTTCAAGTAGTAGATTTACCCATTCAGAACTTATTTCAATGGGTAGGTTCTATTCACGAAAGAAAGGAAAATCTATCTTGGTATCAAGAACAAGGTTTTAGGCCTAATTACTTGAAGAGGTTAAGCCCAAAAAGAGTTTTATTTAGGGATGCAGAAAATATTATGGTTAACTCAGAATTAAAATATGAATTATTTAAGTACGAAGATCAGCAAATACAGGGCCTAAATGTATACAAGTTAGGAGAGAATCTTGGCGAAGGACATTCAAAATATAGTTTTATCCAGGATTCAAGGTGGGGAGTGTGGATGGCTATAGAGGCCTTCGCTAAATATGTTAAGACGGAATACTGCATTGCAGATGCCAGTCCTTGGCCATTCCATTACGATAGCATAACTGGTTGTTTGTGGTTGCCTGCACGAATGGAGCCACCTTTTGTCATAGAGAGATTATTAGCACTTTGTGCCGGCGAAAGTCCAATTATCGTGCAAGTTACAGGCGAGGTAGATGGTGAATCAATTTTGCTCGCAGAGAAAGACCAACAAATGATCGGTAGGGTAAGTAGCGTGTACAGTGAAATGGCAAATGGCAAATGGCTTTGTTATCGCTGGGTACCAAGAGTTATAGCAAACAAAGTCGCAAACTTACTTAGCGGGGAACTCCAAGAATTGCGATGATACTCAATAGCGTAAAATTAGAGAGGTAAACATGCCTATTAGCTTAGATAAAGATCCCATTGGTGCTTGGAAAAACCTGCAAGGCCATTTGAAGAAGTATGTAAAGTCGGCTTTTGGAACAAACTCTAAATCATTTGAGGAAGAACGGCAGCGCTTGTTAGATACCCCTGGGGTATTTTTTCAGGAGGCATTCCTAGAAGTATTACCCACGTATGTTCCGGGTAAAAAACTGGAAGAGCTAGACACGCAAGATCTACCGGTCATGTCGCAAGACGTCATAGATGCCTTTTGTAAAGTGGCCGGAGCATCCCTTATTCCGGCCGATGTAAATATGTACAAGCATCAAGAGGACATGCTAAAAAAGGCCATGGCCGAGGATCGAAAGCACTGTGTGGTTGTGACGGGTACGGGATCGGGTAAGACGGAAGCCTTTCTTCTCCCGGTGCTGGCATCAATCATTAATGAGGCGAAAGGAAAATGGAAAGCCCCAGTTACTCCAAATGGAAAATGGCCTAAGAAAGCTTTATGGAATAGCAGCCGAAAAGATATTCGAAAGGAGGCCCGGACTCCTGCAGTCCGAGCCTTATTGTTGTACCCAATGAACGCGTTAGTCGAAGACCAGATCTCGAGACTCAGGGCTGCTCTTGATTCCGATGAAGCACACAAGGCGATGGATGAAGCATTGGAAGGTAATCGGATCCGGTTTGGTAGATATAACGGATCCACTCCTGTTTCGGGTCACCCATCAAAGTACAACATAGATAAAAACAAATGGGAGAGCTCTCCTAGACGGGCTGGGCTGCATAAAAAAATACAGCAAGCGAGACGGGAGCACGATGACTACAAAATTCAATTAGGTGCCGCTCGTAGTGAATTGGACTTAGCCGGACGATCGCTTGACGACATCCGTATAAATAGTGCCAAAGAGAAATTAAGTACACTCTTGGACCAAGGTGCTTTCATCCCAAGTATGGAAGTTGATGCATGTGAAATGTTCCATCGGTGGGAGATGCAGGTAACACCTCCCGATTTACTGATCACCAACGTAAGCATGCTGTCGATAATGCTGATGCGTCATGAGGATCCATCTTCTCCTGAAGACCGTGCTGATTCTCAGGTTTTTGAGGCTACAAAGCGGTGGTTGGAAGAAGACCGGGAAAACCATGTTTTTCAGCTTGTAGTTGATGAGTTGCATATATACCGAGGCGCTTCAGGCACGGAAGTCGCGTACTTACTGCGCTTACTTATGGATCGACTTGGACTGTCACCAGATAGCAACCAACTTCAAATCTTGGCTTCTAGCGCCTCGTTGGACGGTGAAGAAAAGTCATACGAATTTCTGGGGGGGATGTTTGGTTTAACGTCTGCCGAGGCTAAATCGCGATTCCATATTGAGGCTGGCGAATCCATCTACCCCATCGAGGAGAGGATATGCGAGCTTCCTGAAAAAGTTTCCAAAGTCTGCGAGCAACTGGGGCATAAGCTAGAGTCGGCGAATAAACCAGATATATATGTCGATGACCTATTAGATGACGTTGTTAATACACAGAATATGGCGGCGCTAGTTTCCGGATTTTTTGATAGTCCGAGTAATCGGTACACCTCTATGCCATTGGCAAAATTGTCGGCCAAATGGTTCCCTCATTTAGTAGTGCAGAATCAAGAGGTAGCGGCGAGAGGTTTATTGTTCTTACTTGGCCGTGCAACTGCTCAGCAAAATGATAAGAAAGGGTTCTACGAAGAGGTACTACCTAGGCTGCGTTTTCACTGGATGACCAAGAATATTGATGGCCTATGGGCCACAGCCGCTTTAGAGCCAGCAGATGACAAGCGCACGGTGGGAGAGTTGCTGCCCGAACCAAGAATGGCTTATAAGGGCAAGCGAGTACTGGAGGTACTTTACTGTGAGTGCTGTGGTACTCAACTACTGGCTGGTTACAAGATGCCAGCTGGAGGGACCCAATTAAATCCAAGATATGAGCTAGCACCGTTGCCTTCTGCGATAGAGGGCATGCCGGAGGCAGCGCATCAGGGTAGGGTAGATGCACAGCCATATTCAGAACTAGGAATTATATTCCTAGTACCAGATGACTACGAACACGCTGGAGATTTTGGCTGGAGTCAAGGTTCAGTTGAGCGAAAAGACCGCACAGGCAACGTTGGGTCGGTAGGTAATTTTTGCGATAGAGCGGATGCCTCTTGGGTCAGTTCATCAATCGATCCCAAGACAGGAATCGTTGAGGTGGGGACTGCTAAAAAGGGGCAAATAAAATGTCTATGGTTCAAAGCAGATTATCTAACTTTCGATGATAATTTTGTATTACCGGCAATGCCTCAAATGTGCCCGTCGTGCGAAATTAATTATTCAGATAGGAAAGGAGGTAAGCCGTCGCCCATAAGGGCTTTTGCAACTGGTTTGGATCAGATGGCATTACTGCTTACAAAGCATCTTATGGGCGTCTTGCCCAATGCCCCTAGCAGCCCTAGAAAGCTAGTCGCTTTTTCGGATAGCCGGCAAGCAGCAGCTAGGTTGGCTAATGGCGTGGAGTTTGGGCAGTGGGAAAGCCTGTTGCAGTACTTCATCCTGCAAGAGATCCGTAATAGAGCTTCTGGGACTGTAGAAGCGATTAAAAAAGATATCTTAGAAAAAGTTAAACAGAATAATGATGATGGTGTAGACGCTATTCTTGGAGAAGAAAGAGATAGTGAGACGAGTGAAGAGCTAAAAACGTTTGCTACAAATGCGGAGATAGTAATTCGAAGGCCTGGGCGAGCTACTTCAGACGCGAAATCTCATGTTGAGCGCATCGAAAATTACACGTCTGGTTATGTCCGGTTAGATGATTTTTTGCACCCACTAAATGAACAATGTGAGAGCCTATCAGCGATATGGGGAAAAATGCTTGGTATTGGAGTAAATCCAGCCGGCCCAGGTGTAGATGTTAAATACAACAATAGGCATGAGTTTGGTTGGGCTGAGCTAATAGATTTTGAGGATGAAGAGCCATCCTTACGAAATAACCTTACAACGGCACAAAGGGATTTTTTAATCCATGACATGGATGCCAAATTGAGAAGGCAGTCCTGGAAGACCATTTCTGGTCGCTTGCTATACAACTTAGAAGCGAAAGGATTTGGTTATCTTGCGCTTTCATCTGGCTTTGGTTTGTCTGGGCCGATGGGGATGACGGGGAATATTTTTAGAGGTATCTGCGAAAGCTTTCTGCGTATTCTCGCAGAGGAATATTTCACTGATCCAGCTCAATACAACGTTACGAGGGATGAATGGCAATCTCACCAGCCCGATAATGCATCGAAGATGATCGTGCAAAAGCGTGCTAAAAGGTATTTGGAGGAGTGCTCTGAAATTCACAATGTACCTTATCAAATACTTAGAGAAGCGGTCCGTGATGCATTAAAGAACGAAGGGCATTCTTGGGGTGTTGTGAAGCTAGATAGGCTTTGGGTAAATAAGGTAACCGCGGATGACAAGCCGTGGATTTGTGGGAATTGCGCGCAAATCCACTGGCAGACATCAGGGGGTGTGTGCTCAAAGTGCTACGCCCGACTTACGGCACACCCGAATGGTGAAAAGACAGCGAGTGAAATCGAAAATGAGCATTACTACGCCTCTCTTTCATTAACTCCGGATGCAGCATTTCGAATCCATGCTGAAGAGTTGACGGGACAAACAGATAACCAAGCCCAAAGGCAGCGGCATTTCCGGGATATCTTTTTTTCTGAGGAAAAACTAGACGATGTCGTAGCACGAAAGGTGATGCCTCACATAGACAGTATAGATATGCTTTCTGTCACTACAACCATGGAAGTGGGGGTTGATATCGGTGCATTACTATCAGTGTTCCAATCCAATATGCCTCCGGAGCGTTTCAATTATCAACAGCGATCTGGTCGTGCCGGCAGGAAGAAGCAGGCGTTTTCGGCAGCATTGACGTATTGCCGCGGTCAAACCCATGACCGCATACATTTTGAGCACCCAGAGGATATGACAAGCGGTATTCCACCACAGCCCAATGTTTCTGTCACTGAAGATCAAAAAATATTGGCGGAGCGGCTATTTAATAAGGAAGTTCTTCGCCGCGCTTTTCGAGCTACTGGCTTAACCTGGAATGATTCTAGTATGCCTCCCGACACCCATGGTGAGATGGGTATAGTTCAGGATTTCTCTAGTAATAAGGGTGGTAGGCGCGATGCTATAGCTACATGGCTGGGAAACAATGCCGGAGAAATTCAAATGATTGCCGCGGTCGTTACTAGGGGGACAGGAATTGAGGCCGATAGCCTGTTATCGCCAGACTCTAGATTGCTAGAGCGATTAGATCGCATTGTAAAAGTAGAAGACGATCAAGAGCGTGGATTGGCTAATACTTTGGCTGATGCTGGCGTGTTACCCATGTATGGCATGCCCACGATGGTCAGAAGCTTGTATTTTTCATTACCATCTGGTGATGGATGGTTCCGAGAGGCAAAAACTCTGGATCGATCGATAGAGCAAGCCATAACCGATTACGCACCCGGTTCTAAGCGAGTTTGGGATAAACGGCTTTTAACACCCATTGGTCTTGTTGGACCTATTCGGCATAAATACAAAAATAATTGGATCTCAAGCATAGGCCCTGTTGGTGAAACCACGTGGCAAATTTTTTGCCGGGATTGCAGGAATCTGAGTGTAGAGCGAATCTCAGTGGAAGATGCAATAAATAAGGCAGCATTGGTACGATGCCCAAATTGCGAAGAAGATAACGTACGTGCCTATCTGGCCGTTGCTCCTAACGGTTTTATGACAGATTTTAATCTTGACAAACCTACCGATTCTAATCAACTAGGGGATGAGGCGGGAACTATATCTTTAGTTGCTTCTCCAGCGATAAAGGGTGTGAAGCCAATAGAAAAAGGTAGAGCATGGTTAGCACTATCGCCGCAGCAGAAGGTCTACCGGATTACCCAAAATCAAAAAGGTGCTCCTTTTTCTTTTCAACTAAAGAATAAGCATACGTCTCCGCAAAATCAGTGGCTTGATGGAGATATGTGGATTGCGGACGAAGATGGCGAAATAAAGGCAGCGCTTACAGCACCCAAAACAACAGACCTTTTTAGTATCAGAGTCCTCGATAGTGATGGTCTCGGTTTTTACGATAAACACAGAGAGGTGGGTTCTAGGAAGGCAGTATGGTATTCGGCAGCCACCATCCTTCAGCGTGCTATTGCTTTGGAGCTAGACGTAGACTCGCTTGACATAGAAATCGCCTCTGTCCATCAGTATAAAGGAGAAAATGATATCGGAGCTGAGCTATATTTGGCTGATGAACATCCTAATGGTGCAGGCCTTGTGTATTGGGCTCATAAAAACTGGCCAGCCTTATTGGATGGTTGTCTGGATCCCGATTCAGCGGGGGAATTCTCTAAGTTGGGCCGGTATATCAGAGACGAATGTAGCCGTGCACAAAAGGAAAACCAGCACTGGAGAGGCCCCGATTTACTATTAAAAGGCTTCCGGAATAGACACTTACATGCCTTATTAGATTGGCGTCTAGGTCTGGAATTACTCTCTGTAATGCGTGATCCGAGCTACATTCCGGGCGTGTCACCTTCATTTGAAACTTGGAGATTCGAACTTAAAAGTTGGGGTGATGAAGCTAAAGAGATTGCTGCAAACTATTGTTCTGCGTTTGGAGAGGGTGAATATCAACCAGTCACCGATGGTGCTTATTTACACGGGTGGCAGGATGGTGACATTCTGGACGTGGTTGCCCATCCTTTGTGGGAATTTGATTCGCTTATGCGGGACGTTGTATCTCAGTCCATAGTCACATTTGCAAGAAGCCAATCTAATGTGAATTATGTGCGATTGCTTGATTCATTCAATCTATCTCGGAGGATGTCATGGGTGAGAAATAACCCAGAATTTTTCCTTAAGCATGACTTAAGCTATTTAGGTTCTAGTCACAGTGATGGCTTAAGCTCTTCTGGTTCTAGCTCTAGTAATGACTTAAACCAATTAATATCTGAGTCAGAGATAGGGAAACTTTTTGAGTATGACGGTGATGTTTGGGAAAAAGTATTGGAGCAAGATGCTTGGTCTATTGCGAAAGGCAATTACATCTTGAGGCAAGATGGATACGAGCCTTTTGCCGCTCGAATTAGCTCCATGCCTGGGCAGGGGCAGAGGATAAAACCGAAAAATAAACCAAGCTTAAAAAACGAACAGTGGCCTGTACTAAAGGTATTGGCGCACCGTCAATAAATGATTCATGGAGCTAAAGTTATGCCACGAGTAATTGGACCTGTCCCATCAGATAGATGGGAAAGAGAAGTTCGTCGACAATTGTTGAAGCAGTTGCCTGAGAATTGGGTTGTGATATGTAATGTGTCCTGGGCGTTAAAAGATGACTACGGTTCTGTCCGTGATGGCCAAGCTGATTTTGTAGTATTAGCACCAGAACTGGGGTTGGCTGTTGTAGAGATCAAAGGATCAAAATTGGTGCGAGTGGATGAAGACGGAATTTGGTACAGGAGCGTTTTTGATTCTAGGGGCAAGAAGGTTACAGAAAAAGTGGTGAACCCTCCGCCTCCTGAGCAGGCCTGCGGGAATCTTCACACTCTTGCTCAGGTTGTTAAGGAGGAGTTGGGACTGCGTGATTTCCCCGGGTTGCATGCATGGCTTGTGGTTTACCCTAATGGTGCAGTTGAAGGTAAAGCTGATACTTACGACGACTCAACCATCGTAGCCAAAAACCGTCTGCACCAAATAGGTGGCGCAATTCGGACTGCATTATTGGCCAAAGGGGCTGAAAGCACAGGGAAAAAATTTAGACAGGATTTGGTTGATAGGGCAGCCGAGATTTTGACAAATCAACGCTTTCGTGTAGTTGCTGCTGATACAGAGTTGGATGTAGACGAAGACGAAAAAAATATTGATGAACTTACCCGCCAACAGTTTGCTGCATTGCGGGGCGCATTCGAGTTGCCGCGTGTTGCGATTATTGGGCCGGCGGGTTCGGGGAAAACCTTGCTCGCTATTTGGAAGCTATCGGCCCTGCTAGAAGAAGGCAAAAAAGCGATATTTGTCTGTTTTAACAAACCACTGGCCGAGCATCTAAGGGTCGCGCATCCCGATATGGCGAGTGCTATTGTTAGCGTGGATTCGCTTTTCTGGGGAATTGTCGATGATAAGACAGGGAGATCTGCAAAAGACTTTTTTGCTAGAGTCCTACCTGCAAGGGTAGAAGAGGCTGTCTATTCAATGAAGGATGAGAATAAATATGATGCCATCATTGTTGACGAGGGGCAGGATTTTGGTGATGAAAGAATTGTCGCTCTGTTCCAGCTACTTAAAGATAGCGACAATTCACATTGGCTTTACTTTGCAGACAGTAAGCAGGATTTGTATGGTCGGGGTACCGATGAGACATTAGGCGCTGAAGTTACCTTTCGCCTTTACCATAATTGCAGGAATACCGAACGAGTGAATGCTGCGACCAATAAAATTTGCATTGGTGAGGTAAAGCCTATGCCAGGAGTACCTAGCGGTGAAATACCTCAAGTTAGTATTTGTAAGGTTGATCACATGGCGCAAAAGGCGTGGTCGCTAGTGCATGAATTGGGTGCGGATGGCGGTGCAGTGATCCTTTCCCCGTTCAAATTGAGAAACTCATGTATGGATAGTGTTAAAAAGGCTTACGGGCTTGATCTAACTGAAGATATTAGCAAGCTTGGCCAGCCGGGTTTTGTATATTTCTCGACTATAAAGTCATTCAAGGGTTTAGAGGCTCGTCATATAGTCTTGGTGCATGCTGACAAGCCTGGAGTTAATCCGGCATTGGAGGCAGAAGATTTGTACGTAGCGTTCACACGAGCAACGGCCAGACTGGATGTTGTCACAGATAACCCAGAAGCTGAATCTTGGTTCACTGGCTCACTTCAGTCATTACGGTGAATTTTGCTGTAAGGGACCTTATGGGATTGGACGAAAATCGATACTTGACGGTTCGTTTTTAAGATCGATATAAAGTGTTCCTGCTGCTAATTTTGGATCTGCAGGGCGGACTGCGCTCAGAATGATGAAGATGCTGAAAGTATATAATGTATGCAGGCGGCAGGAATTTGAGAAATAGGGGTTGGCTTCATCGATGGAATTGGAACTGTTTTTAGAGCGCGGCTAGATGAGAAGTTCGATGGCTAAAATAACACACTCTAGCATCTCGATTACCTGAATTAGTTCAAGATGAAGGCACAGCCCTCAGGCTATAGAGCCTAACAAGGTAGTAACTAAGGTATCGCACCGGGAAGCGAGTCAGTCTTACTGATAAGCTGTTAACAGCAAATGACATGTCACCTCGAAGTGAAATAACGCCTGCTGCTGACTTGTTAACAGTAAATTACCCTTCACTTCGAAGTGATACTGTAAGTTTATACTTGGTAACATGTTATCAGGAGATCATAAAAGCGAAGATACTTCTGATACTCACCGTGACAACATGTTGTGAGCATAATCATTACATCTTATCGGCAAGTCGAGTTATGCCTTGCCTCTAACCTGTTTAAAACAAATGACAGAACAATATGAAAACGATCTCTGTTAACAAGTTACTACTCAAAAAGTTTGGGTTATGCCAAACTGATAAATGGGTGGTAGCATAAAAAATGATTGCTGCTTTATTTGTCTAAATAATTCCCGAGGACAAGAATGAGTAAAATAACATTTGAGCATAAACTGGAATCATTAAGAACACAGTATCCAAACATGTTTGATGATAAAGATAGCGCAATCGACTTTGACGATTTCTATGTACTAGATATGAATGAAAACCTTGGAGAATATTGGGAATGGCTAAACGGCCAGTCCAGTATTGCTGACATCGAACAAGAGGAATTTGAAGCTTTCGGTGGGCATCCTGGAGGCTTGGACCGCGAGCAATCGATTGATACATTGGCTTTTTATCTCCCTTTTCATCTCTATCCAGAGAACTGGGGAGTTTATGTTTATGCACATGGAATTCAAACTATTAAAAATGCATTACAACCTTATTTTTCTGCCGGACACACCGTCATGTCAGAACAGTATCGCTTGTCTCTACTATTACTAGAAAAGCATGAATCTTTTCATCATAAAACTGAAATGTTTGTTACTCGGCTTGAGGCTATCCTTCGCCAATCGTGCTATATCGATGCCATAATTCCTAGATATAATTTAGTGCGTTATAAGAAAGAAAGCTATGAAGAGACTTGTGCTAACAGTTTTGCCAGAGAGAAAGTTCTTTCAGATAAAAAGGTAAAAAAGGGTGAGAAAGTAGCTCTCAGGAAACAGATTAATGAGTTCTTTAAAAATCAGCCGCCGGGATATTGTGAAGCTGCCGGGACTAGTCAAAACTCATGGAGAGATACAGAAAGAAAACTTTTATTTGACGACTACTACAATGAAAGTATTGGCATAAACAATATTTCCTCAACAAGTAAAACATTTGATTGGGACCTCACAGGTTACTGGGACGAAGCGCGCAATACAGATATCGATACTCGAAAATTCATATTAGTTAAAAAAGCATCGCCGCTTGGAAAATCAATCCCCAAAGGGTTATGCGAGTTAAAACTAGGTAACTTTAAAAGGAAACTGCGAAAAAAAGGAGCTAGTCTCGAGAGACATGGCGCTAATCATGATATTTGGAGCTTAGATGGAAAGAAAACCACTATACCAAGGCATGATCATGCTGATATAGGTATAGGATTAAAGAGAGCAATCGAGAGGCAACTAGGCATCTTAAACCCGATTTAACTTCATAGTTGGCTGGTTGCCATTACAGTTGAGGACTTTATTTTTGGTTTGAAAGGGTAGTGTACTCAGCTCAAAATCTGGCTTTATACATACTGTATCACTCAACGATATGAGACGAGAAAAGATGCAATTTTTTGTCCGTATTTATATATTCGTAAAAACTGGGACCTTGAAGGTTTCAAAGCGGCGTTATACAAAGCAGTGTCTTGGTGCTGGGAGAAGCAAAAAGCGAATTTGAGGCATAAGACTGATGGGATTAGTTACTATGTATCACTGTAATAGCTATCGAAAATTTTGAATGCTGAAGTTAGAGGAAATGGCAACGTGGTGCACTTTAGGCGATTAAGGATTAACCTTAATGGGAATGCTATCAGCTATAACCACGGGATACCCAGGTATAGGGTGAGGGACAACATATCAGGATTATATAGATAATGAGAAAGACTTTAGTTGAGGGAGTTAGGTTCGCTGAAGATATAAGATATTTTCAGTTTTTGCGGAATAAAGATTTTGTTCGCAAAGTGTCGGATAGATTTATCGATGAAGTCTCTGATGTGACTGTGGAGCCTGACTTTTTGAATAACAGTTTGCGCGTTACGCAAACAATTGCACCTGATTTCTATAGATTGTTAGAAAAAACAAAAGAAGGGTTGGGCCTTACTGCGAATGTCGATCTTTATATAAGGAAGGGCGGCGAGATAAATGCCTATGTCTTAAGACAGGCTAAGTCGCAATATGTCATATGCTTGACTGGTTCTCTCGTAGAGCACATGAGCACCTCGGAAATAGAGTTCGTTTTAGGCCATGAACTTGGCCATGCAATTTATGATCATCATATATTGCCGGTGCGAAGAGTCATTTCTGAAACTGAGAATCCCAATCTAGCAGACATTGAAGACCTCATGCGATGGAGTCGTATGGCGGAAATCTCAGCAGATCGAGCGGGGTTGATCGCATGCAATGATATCAACGCCGCGATCGGCGCGATGCTCGTTCTCACGACGGGGGTATCTACGTCAGCCTTAAACGTCAACTTTGAAAGTTATGCGAATCATGCGAGAGAATTGATTGGCTCTCTTAGCGAAAGCCCGGATTTGGAAGACTTTTACAGTACTCATCCATTTAATCCTTTGAGAATTGTTGCATTAAATAGTTTTTGGGATTTTTGGAAGAACTCTATTTTGGAAAAGCAGTTTATTGCAAAGAATATAAGCGAGGTAGACCAGGAGATAAAAAGTATTCTAGAGAAAATGGAGGGCGAAATCACACTCTCAAGCAAGGTCCCGGAGCCTGAGCGACAATATGAGAGTAAGCAGAGTAGTATCGCTGACCCCTCGTCAAGAGTTCTCTTTTGGGGCGCTATATGTGTTGCTTGTGCTGATGGGGATTTCAGTGAATTAGAAATACAGACCATTATGCAATGGTTATTCGATGCAGATGTAGTGGTGGAAATAAATCGCCTTAAACTTCAGCCCGAAATTCTAGATTATTCTTTTAGTCAATTTGAATCTTATTTACCCTCAGTTATTAAAACGCCGGTAACAAATCGTTGCTCTATACTGCAAAAACTAGTGCTGGTTGCGAGAGCTGACGGTGTTGTTTGTGACAAAGAGCGTCATATGCTCATTAAATTGAGTATGAGTTTGGACATCTCCCCAAACTTTTATGAAAAAATCCTAAAGTATCTTTGAAGTTATAAAATGACTATTTACGTTTTGTATTCTTGAAAGCGCCTTTCTTATGCTCCCACTCTGTGCCTGTCGAGAGAAATAGGAAATCAAGCGTGTCTTCCATACAGTTCCAAACTGCGGTAACTATAAGAATTAAATCTAGCTCCTCTTCTTTTATAGCGCCATCGGCAGCCGCCATATCAACAAGAAGTTTTAGCGTATGAAACCTTAGCCACTTACCATTAATTTCCTTCGCAAGAGACTCTATCCACGACTTGACCTGTTCTTCGGCCATATCGTTGTATGTCGCAATTGTTGAGTTGGCAATTTCAGATATTTGTTTTCCCGAGCGCCCGTGCTCACTCTCTTCATCTAATTCGTTCTTGGTTTTTGCTTTGCCCGCGCTAAAGACCAGGTTTACGCCGGCTCTACCCTCGAGGTGTTCAGTCATTTTCGTGGGAATACTTTGAAATAGTGCCATTTCACTTTCGTCAGCCTCGTTGTCAATAACCATAACGAGTGCCGCCAACTTGACTATAGGATCAATTGAGCCAAATGTTTTTGATGATTTTGGCTTACCAGACTGCAATTGCGTATTGACTACAACTTTCATTTTTTACCCCGTGAATATTGCTGCGACAATTAGCCCTATTATCGTGAGAGCGAACCCAATAATTAAAAGGCCTTTGATTAATTCTACTAGCGCATCAAGCAAGTCAAACAAACCCTCAAAAAAACTTCCGACCCCCTCAAAAAAACTTCCGATTACTGATCTTTTTTTGGTCAAATTTGCTTTCTTAGGGCTACTAACAGGATTCTTTTTCGATCTCTTTGGCTTAGGCTTTATAACTTTTGGGGGTGTCTCTCCATATGACTTTTTATAGCAGGCATTGCATCTTCCTTCGCGACTTTTCAGAGTTTTTACTGTGAATGCTTTTCCACATCCAATGCACGGAATTTTAGCCGTAAGTTTGGACTCCTGTAATAATTTCGTGTGATCCGCCGCTGTAATCTCACGAGAGCCTATGGCGCTATTAATACCTTTTACCTTGGGTTTTGCCTTTGCCTTTGCCTTTACCTTTACCTTTGCCTTTTCCTTTTCCTTTGGTTTTGCCTTTGCCTTTGGTTTTGGCGTTTGAATGATATTTAATGCACCTTGGCCCCTTAAATATTCAGAGAGATCTTTGTATCCTTTTCCTTCAGCTACGCCTAACGGTGATAGGACATTAAGTGAATCACTTTGAGGGTTTAGAGAGGCGCCTAAGTTTATCAAGTGAACACATATTTCGACTGAATTGACTCGCGCAGCGTTAGAGAGAACGCTGTCGCCTCCATCATCAATGACGTTAATGTCTCCCCCTGAAGAGACGAGGAGATCTATAATCTTTATATAACACGCTGAATCATCACTGCTGAGTTGGTTACTGGGCCCCCGTCCTTGTGACGCTAAAAGCAAAGCGGTAGTGCCGTCCTCAGTTTTATGATTTACATCTGCTCCACTGGCAAGAAAGCTATCTATCAAGTCGACTTTTCCCGCCTCAACCGCCATAAGAAGCGCATCAGCATCGCTGCCAAGCGCATCTAGTCCAAATGATAGAAGAAAATTTGTTAATTCCTCAGATGCCATGATAGCAATTTCCAGATAACCTACAGACTCTCCTATTTTGTACTGGAGGTTGGCCCCCATTGAAGTCAGCGCATAGATCAACTCAATAATTATAGCCTGCTCGGGAAACTGGAATTTTAGCGACTCATCTAAGGCGTTAAGGCTTTCCTCTAGCTCCACTTTGCCGACCAGGAGTGAAGAGAATAAAAGAGGCAGAACTGCAGAGGTCTCTACACCCAAAATCAGGGGCTGATCCACATTTTTTGCCTGCAGTAATTTCATTACAGCTGGTATATTTCCATCACCAATCGCATTTAGTATTAATTTTGAGTTATCGGAAACATGTACAGTCTCAATATCACCATTCAAAGCATATTGTCTTGCCAATTCTCTGAGTTCAGCTGGTGGCATTCCCGATGGGGCCATCAAGTAACCCTCATCTAGCGTCGCGTTACTGTACGACGACATTTCATCGCCGTCCTCGTCAATATAGCTTGTAATAGAACGACCAAGCTCTACTGTAAAAGCATCACTGAGGTCTAGATCGAATTTTTCAGACCAAGCTTCAAACTCGTCGATTGATTTAAGTTCTTTCTTTACCTGCAAGGTTTTCGTGGCTACTAGAGTTATAGTCATTGCGTTGCTTTGCTTGGATTCGTCTAGTTCGTCATCGTCATTTAGGCTATAGAACTGGATGTTAACGACATCGAGAGCATCTACAGTTTCTTGTTCATATGAGTCAATATCAATCGGAGAAAAAATGGACTTGCGCAGGCCATAAATTAAGGAGGTATTGTCAGACTCGCGCCAACCATCCTCATCAACTGGGGCAATAATATCCGCGATCTTATCGACAATTTTTTCTCGGTCAAAAGCAGCCTCAATGTGGGGTTTTAAAATGTTGCATGCTTTTTTTACATCAGCGTCGTCAGGAGACTTACTTGACTTAAGCCAGAGCTTCTTTGCCTTTGAGATTATAGGATTGCTAAGCCATTCATTGTCCTCCCAATAATGCAGAGTCGTATGGTAAGAAAATGTTTGTTTTGCCATTGTCGTAGACTTTCCTTTTGGTAATGCCTTTAGGATGCTTGATATGACGTGTTAGCAGTAATTTAGGTAATAGTCTCAGCAAAAATACCTTTCAGTACAGTATCCTAAATGAAGCCATAGCGCAAAAAGGCTTAAACCCGGCAAAAGAATCTAGTCATAAGTTCAGACAGCATGAACCTCAAGACCCGACTAGTAAGTGTGAAGATCACCGCGCTCTCAATCCAAATCGTCCTCGATAGCCTTGTTCAACTCGATTATCTCGATCTGCTCGTTATCTAGCATAAGGTGGTTTTGTAGGTTATTGTTGGGATTTAAAAATACAATTCTAATTTTGTGTCTCTGTCAGAATAATCTACTCTTATGCCTGACCCTATGCTTTTTCAAATCATGTTCCTGATCTTGCCAAGTTTACTAACTCAGTATGCCAGAGAGTAAACCAGTTTTTTATGAGAGTGCTAATGCCCCATCCACATAATATGTTCTTTATCATCTATCCGTACGATGACATTTAACAGACGTCCGTCTTTTCGATAATTAAGCCTAGGCTGGTTAGTAACAATGCCTCCCCAAACGTAGTATCTTGATTTTAATATTTCCGTATCTTCCCAGAACTCATGGACAAAACCGCAGTAAACATGATGGCAGTTACCCCAATCATATCCAGGGACGGCAAGAGTGGCATCACTAGGTTCTTTAGTATGAAGCCTATTAGTCTTCCATTCAGATGTAACTCCATCGTACCAATCATCATTCATTAGATATAAATGGTTACGGTTTACGTCGGATATCCATTCACTCTCTCGGTCTACTACGAATCTTTTATTGTTAACTTCATTTGGCGCATTATCTAATTCTTCAATATTGATTTTTTCTAGGATTATTGGACTATCCAGATCATCAGGGTCTTTTTCGGATAAATGCCAAGAATATTCATCAGCATCTATTTTAGGCATTGTCAGAAGATGATTCTCTATAAAAGGCTCTAGCAGTGGATGGGCATAAAAATCGACGAGCTCACCTTTGTAATTATAGGTTTCCTTTATGAGATGAGTTTCGCTTCTTCTGTTCTCTGGTGTTACCCAAGCCTGCAGTGCTTGGCTCGAGATTGTTCTCACAAGCCCTCCCTCTTCGATACGTACTGTATGGTCGATAACACCTTGATAACCATAAAGAGAGCCATATTCGGCCAAAACTCCTCCTGAGCAGCTAACGAATGTACCCCTATTGAAAGCGAGGTTGTCTAAAAACCCCCAAGAGACAAATGACGACTCTCTAAGAGAGCCTCCGCAACGACATAAGTGGAAATCAGCTGCAAACTCAGGAATAGAGAGAGTGCCTGTGGGAGTTTGAAAAATAGGCTGGTTATCACGATTATTTCTTATGTCTTCTTTGCCAAAATCGAAAGATAGTTGTCTATAATCATCACCATCATTTTCATCAACAATTGATACAACTTCATAGGGTGTATCGTCATCATTTATTTCATCTTCAGACTCGCTAATATTTTCACCACATCTATCACACAATCCCCAGCGATGGAAAACTTCAAAGTCTGAATCGTAGAATGACATTTCGTTATTTTTGTTAGACATAGCATCATTATTCATCTTTCCAAATCAATAACAACAAGAACAAAACGAGTCCATCATAACTTGTCATAACTGCGCCACAATAGATCATAAGCCCGTCATGCTCGTGCCACACTCATCTGTTCATATAGCTCCTCGTTAGACCCCATAAATTAATCTCAATGGAGAGATAATATGAAAGTTTCAATTAAAGCATTACCTTTTGTTCTTATCGCTGGAATGACCCATCAAGTAACACAGGCTGAAACCAAACAAGCGGAGGATTCGCAAAGCCCAAAGCAAGTAATCGCCGTTATGTCTTCAGGCATCATCGGCGGATTACTTGGGGGTCCAATTGGTTTTTTCGTTGCCGCCGTTGGCGCAGACTTGCTCGTCGACAACGAATCAAGCATCGCAAGAGAGACACTACCCGACGAGAATATAAAGAGGCTTGTGACTATTGAGCCGCTTATTGCGTCAAGTGTTGATCTGGTTCAAGCAGTACCCATGCAGCCTCTTAACAAGACAACAACGTTAAATACCGAGAATGCCAGCGATGAAGTGGCTATTGAGGCAACCGAGGTCACTCTGGCAGCCATTAATATGGATACCAGCACTATGACGTCGACATTATCAAAGGACGAGTCAGCGCTAGTTATTAATAGCGACAATGTAGGTATCACTTTGTTATTTGGTAGCAGCCAGCACGCTGTGAATGATTTAATGAATGAGCAATTGTTGGCCTTGAGCAAAGTGCTTAAGAAATTGCCCGACGACTTAATTCAGATTGACGGGCATGCTGATCCGCGCGGTGCAAGTGATTTTAATTTAGACCTATCACAGCGTCGAGCCGATGCAGTTGCTAGTACGTTAGTTGCTCAGGGTATTGATCGCGCTCGCATTGTGATTCGCTCATTTGGCGAGACCAAGTCTTCCTCTGCTGAACACGACTATAAGGCACACATCGCAGAGCGCTCTGTGGACGTATCTCTGAGGCCTGTGTTGACGAGTTCTATAGTTAGCCAGGATGGTTTTTCCTCAGAGGACTACATGCCAATTGCCCAGAACAAGCAATAGAGGTACTGTTAAAAGCGTCGCAAGGCGCTTTTAACTCTGTCTGGTTCTACCGCGGCAATGAAATACAAAAACTGACACCACTCTTGTCGGTTAAATTACTTGCTGTGACCGTCCCACCATGATGCTCTGCAATCAATCGCGTAATAAATAAGCCTAAGCCTAGGTGTGTCTTTTCATCACTGTTATCACGGTAGGTGACTAGTTGCTGAAATAAGGCCTCATTGTTACCGTCGGCTAACAAAGGCCCTGTATTAATAACCTTGATTCGAACTTGTTTTTTGTCTTGCTCTAAAGCCACTGTAATCGTGCTACCCGAAGGGCTGAAATCCACGGCATTATCAACAAGCTTGTCGAGCATTTGGATCAATAGTTCTCCAGAGCCATTAAT
>Ga0209482_1000921_pt1 | contig 22687 bp, 24 predicted proteins | sample CoawatmetaG10DNA_FD_187512 | JGI IMG/M metagenome (GOLD analysis project Ga0209482, IMG submission 187512) | Marine microbial communities from the West Antarctic Peninsula - Coastal water metaG104-DNA (SPAdes) (version 2) | ecosystem: Environmental > Aquatic > Marine > Coastal ...
ATTATGCTTGCTATTAAACTAGTCATATTCTTATGCGAATAAATGACTCCTTTAGGATTACCAGTAGTACCTGATGAGTAATAAAGAGCGGCAGCTTGATCTTCCATAATAATTGGCCTCTTATAGTCTTTATAACTGGCTTGCTTCTCATATACTTTTAGAACTTTGTATTTAGCTCCTAGCTTTTGATTAATATCCTCCCTATCAGTTATAATTGCTTTGGGTTTTACGTAGGCCAAAATCTTATCTAACTCCTGAACTTGCACAAAATATGGAACTGGACTAAAGACCCAGCCACCTATCATAGATGCAAGAAAATACTCAACCCAAGCACAGGAATTAGTTAGAATGACAGTCAATCGCTCACCCTCCTTAAGCTCAAGACCTGCTGCAAGTCCCATAGCATTTTCATATACTTGAGCATAACTTTTTTTAACACCTGTCTCAACCTCTAATACACCATTATTTGATAATAAGTGTTCAGCAAAATAGTCCGCAATTGTTACTTTTTTTGGCATTTTTTTATTTCATCCATTATTTGAGTCACACTTCCAAAATTATCAATGTTTTCCTGAGAAATATAAATTCCAAACTCATCTTCGATATTAGATAGAATTGATAAATAAGCCATAGAATCCCAATCAGAAAAGTTTTCTTGAGCAGCATCTGAGGGCACTTCTTCAATAGCTAGATTGAGAACTTCAGCAATAATTAACTGGATACGATGCAATGCATTTTGATTATTTTTCATAAATATTTCAGATGAGCTTTTAATGAAGTATATTTGGAGAAACCTCCAAATGATAAGTGTATACCTGTTGATTATATTTAAGAGATTTGGCAACTTCATTAAACCCAACCTTCTCAAAAAAAATTCGTGAAGAAAGATTACTTTCTATTCTTTCTGCATTGCCACTAATTAAGACATCTAGTGAATGAACGATAAAACCTTTTTTCTTTATAAGATCATCAAGATTTTCAGGGTATTTCTGAGTAACAAATTCTACAATCGTATCATCTTCTTTACAGACTGCTTCTGCCAATGTTAGGCATCGCATTATATGGCCAGAGCCCATTTGTTTTGATGCTGTTGCACGAAAAATAATTCTCATTAAACTAACTCGTCTTGTGAAGCTTTAAACATTAGCTCAGCTCTTTTCCAGTCCTCCATTGTATCTATATCTTGTACTCTATATCTTGGCAAAACGTATGGCATCGTATTATTAGAAAACAATGTTCTACCCTCCAACCAAGATTGTGGTGTACCCCAATAGAACTGCCCTGCATCATGATATACTTCTTCTAAATCTTGTGAACGCTTTTGAAACATTTCTGGTTGAAGCATCATGCATCTTTTATTTGAAGTGAGACGAATTGACCTCTGTATTGGAAATGGGTAACTAGTCACTGAAAAACAGTAGTCTAAGTCATTATTTTGCATTTGCTCTAGACTATTTTGTAAGTCAATTGGCTGAATAAATGGTGCTGTTGCATAAATACAGCAGGCCAACTCTATTTTATTCCCATTACTTTGCAAATACTCAACTGCGTGTGCTATTACTGGAATAGTTCCAATATGATCATCTGATAAATCTTTTGGCCGCACAAATGGTGTTTCAGCACCATATTCTTGTGCAATATTCGCAATCTCATCGTCATCAGTTGTACAAATAATTTGGTCAAAGCATCTGCTTTTTATTGCTGCTTCTATAGACCACGCGAGCATAGGTTTTCCAAAAAAATATTTTATATTTTTTCTTGGTATTCTCTTACTACCACCTCTAGCAGGGATTATTGCTACTCTCATTTTTATAGATATTTTTTTAATTTATCAATTGCGTTATTATCTGTTAATTTCATTAAACTAATAACAAGAATATAGGAATATTTAATTATTATTATTCTGGTTGTTCAGCATACTATATAACATCGTATTTGATTGGAGGCTAAGTTCTTTATATGTCCCTTCTTCCACAATTTCACCATCATGCATAACGTACAATTTATCAGCTTTTATAATCGTTGTTAATCGGTGTGCTATGACTAATATTGTCATTTTATGCGCTAAATTTTCTATCGATTTCTGAATCAGCTTTTCAGATTCTGTATCAAGAGAACTAGTCGCCTCATCAAGAATTAATAATTCTGGCTTACGTAATAATCCACGCGCTAAAGCAATTCTTTGCCTTTGCCCGCCCGACATCCGGACACCACGGTCGCCAACAATCGTATCTATACCCTCTGGAAGCCCTTTAACAAACTGTTCTGCATTTGACAATTTTAAAGCATCCCATAAATCTGACTCACTAGCAGTATCTAATGCCCATAACAAGTTTTCACGAATCGATGTATGAAATAAAATTGGCTCTTGTGGCACATAGCCAACCTTTTCACGAAAAGTATTTTGCTTCCAATCAGAAAATGGAATATCATCTATTAATACCATTCCAAAATCTGGAGCCAATAACCCCAAGATCAAATCAGTAATAGTAGATTTTCCTGAGCCTGACTTGCCAACTAAAGCAGTCATTTTTCCACGATAGAGATTTATATTCACATTAGAAATAGTCTTATTTCGAGATGGATAAGAAAAACTTACATTTCTAAGAGAGATACAATTATTAAGCTTATCAAAAACTTTTTCACCCTCAATCTCTCGAAGTCCATAAGCTCGATTGCGTTCAGATTGAAGCTGCTCAAAACTTGGAATAAAATTACTAATATTGACATGTGTTTGTAATAATGCTGAAAGAATGGGCATTGCTGAAAGCAAACTCCACATTACTGCTGCAAGTTCAGAAACTTGCCCTTGTTGTTGTAACGAAAGCCCTAAAGCAATAACGGCTGCCAACATACCCATAGGAGCAAACAAACCAGGAACTGCTTCAGTTAATGTTTGTGATTTTAAAGTAGCATTAATATGTGCATCAAATGCTTCAAGATACTTCAATTTAGAATAGGCTTGTCGCCCAAATCCAAGGATGATTCTCGCTGATTGAAATATTTCACTTAAAATCCCTAATTCAATATTTGAAGTTTCTGTATTTAATTTTCCAAGTCTATAGCTCAATCGATTGAAAAACAAAAAAGGCAGTCCAAAACAGAACGTCAGTACTAATGCAGTGAGAGTCATATACGCATTTAACCAAATTGGAACTATGATATAGATGGCAAACTGCACAATACTTGACATTTGTGTTGCAAGTTGACCTAACGTATCTCCTATTTTTGGAATTTCTTTGTTTAACGTGTTAAGCAATCTTCCTTTGTCAGAAGATGCAAAAAATTCCCATCGCGCTCCAAAAAACTTTGTTAAAGAGTGATTTATAAGGCCTCGTAGCACAGAATATTTAATTCGTAATATTGCATAACGAATTGCAACCTTAAATACACCTTTTAAAATATTAAAACCTATAAAGATAAAACCTACCAACCAGAAATCTACCTTCACACCAAGAGAAGAAAAAAAGTCTAGAACAAACCTAGTAACTCTACTTGGATTTGAAAATGTTGGATCAAGCAAATAATCGGCCAAAGGAATTATAGACAAAACAGTAGATGCGGCAATAACTCCTTCCAATAACAATAAAATAAATAAAAATAAAAACTTCCGTGGATAGTTCTTAAAAAACTCTAGAAATATTTCTGAAATCTTTGATATTTTTGACATATATTATTTGTTGAAGGAAAGTAGATTGCTTTTCAAAAATGACGCTGCTGTTGGAGCTTTTGGATGAATAATAATATTCAATTTTCTTTTTTTCATATCAATATCTTTAGCTCTCAAAATACCAATTAAAAGGAGTTTTTTAAGTAATTGAGATCGAAACTTCTTTTTAAAGAAAAAAAATATTTTCAAGTTGATATATACTAGAATTTTATGTTTGTTATTTATGTATAAATTACAAACTGCTTATGTAGTTTTTAATTAATGGAAATTAACTAATATTATAGGATAACTTGTTACTGGATTAAACAAAAAAAATTAATATAACGATTAATACGAGAATTTAAATTAACCATTCTTGATAATTTAAATTCTAGCAAAAGCACTATAATTTCATCCTTAAAATCCTTAAGGTTTCAATTGTTAAGTTATGTATTATAAGTAGTTTTAAATCAACAAATTACCCCAACAACTCCTTATTATTTCTCAAATATTCTGTCCCAATGCGAAGATCTTTACTCTTAAGTTTATCCGGGCCAAAGAGTGCCCAGAAAAGTTGTTGAAGATCTTCGTCTTTTTCTGAAGATTCCCAGGTACCATTAAGACGATCATCCATTTCCATTGTAACAGCGCGAATCTCCTCAGGAGTATTTTCAATTACTTCCAATCCTAAGTTAGCAAATATCTCATTAGTATCTGCCCCCCCAAAATCAAACATTATAAGTTCTGAGAAAGACATAAATCGTTTTTCATTTTTCAGGTAGAACTTTTTAAATATAATTAACCCATTTAAAGCATAAACAGGCAGTCTTAAAAGTACAGTCCAGTTCACATATACAAGTGGGCGCTTGAAAACCTCTGCTGGGAAAGACATACCCGTATCAGAGCACAAAATAAACTTACATTTTGCAGAAAGATAAATATCAAGAAAATCTGTCCTCTTTCCATTATTTGCATAATCAATTAACTTAGGATTTGTACTCTTAACTTTATCAATTGTTATTGAGCCAAGCCTAACAGCATAATTCCCACGCTTAATAATTGCTTCAGCTGCGCTCAAGTAATTCTCTATGCTTGAATCTCTATAATCATGATAATTCCAAGCATAATTACTATGTACTTCATCTAAATAAGCAGAGTCTCGGTTATGGAAACAAATAAAAGAGGCTTTTGGTGGAATGCCGATCTCACGAAGATACCTCTCACCTAAAACATTTTCTTCTGAAGTAAAAGAAAGATTTGGCTGGTCTGCCTTCAAAACAGACTCAAGGTGTTGATTGTATTTTGCATAAATAGCTGGATCTCTACTTACCAAGTATTTATTATAATCTTCTCTATAAGGCATAAGAGTAGAGTTAGGTATTTGGTATTTTTCGTATCCTGGAAATAATTTATTTACTCTTTCTATAGATCGAGCTAAACCTGAAAAAAATAGAACGTTAATCTCTCGCTCCCACATTTTTTTCCATTGTTGATTTGTATCATTAATTGTATTTTGAAAATAGAATGTATCTAAATAACTACCTTGATAAAGGCCACATTTTTTTTCACTCAAATACAGGTCAGCTGGGTAAGTTCCTCCAATCCTTCCTATATCTAAATAAGCCAACCTAAAAATGATAATACGGCTTAACAATCTAATTATCACAACAAAAAATAAGGCAATCACAAGACTTATAATCTCAAGAGGTAACAACAATACTCTCTTAAGCTTCCGTCTAATAGAAGGCCAGTCATCACTTGAGATCTGATTCAACTGAGTAATTACTTTTCTAATTTTTAATAGCATAGTAGAATTGTTGTCTTACATAAATATTTAATTAGTAATAAACTGGTCAATATTCATCGAAAATATTGTACTGGAAAATGTATTTGGCATAAATCATTTCTCTAGATACAGGCTTCATACTTAATAACTTTATCTCTCACCTTTGTGGTTTTTTTACTAGATCGAACCCTAAAGATCACTCCAGATTTTATTCTGGCTATACTTTCACTACATTTTTCTTATTTTATTGGTGTCACTTCTTTTATTAAGCTCAATTCACTGATGATTCAATTTTTTTAGTCTTCGTGCAATAGATTCTTGCCCAACTACTGACAAACCTCCATCAACATTTATACTTTGGCCTGTTATAAAAGAAGACTTATTACTGCACAGAAATTCCACAAGATTGGCGATGTCTTTAGCCTGCCCTATATTATTTAATGGAGTTATCTCCTTAATTAGTTTTGTGACAGGATTATCTTCATTAAAAAATTTTTTGTTCTCTTCCTTAATAACTGTTCCAAGCAAAACACAATTGCACCTAATACCTTTAGAACCTAATCTCTGGGAGTAATATCTAATTAAACTTTCTAAAGCAGCACGTGAGGTATGGTATTGAACTGGCTGCTCATCAAAAACAAACCTACTAGCAGAAGAACTCAACACAACTATTGAGCCGTTTTTTGTAAATTTATCTTTTAATAATTCAATTACTTCACAAACTGCCTCAACAGTTATTTGATATTCTTTTTTCCTATCATCTCCACGATACCTATGACAAAAAATTAAATTATCAATCAATTTATTACTTAATGCATCTTCTATTTTTTTTATGCTAGTAGTTGATCCTAAATCAATAGATATATGATTTTCATCATTATTCTTTCTTCTAGAAAAAGTATATATCTGGTCATTTCTAATTTTTAGAATCTCAACAATAGTTTTACCAATGCCTCTTGTTCCACCAACTACTAAACTTATCATACTGTTATCATTTTATTTTTATTCCATGTTTTAGTTGATATGCCATGATTGCAATAATGGAAAGGCTATCAGTGATACTTCCATTTTCAATCATTTTCATACATTTATTCAAAGGAACCCACTCATATTCTTTTTGTTCAGTTGGATGGATATCTTGTATCTCTTCTGTATAAAAAACATAGGTATGATTCTTGGTATACTCCAAATCTGGATCATATTCAATAAGTGACTTAAGATTATTAACGCTAACTCCTGTCTCCTCCATACATTCACGTATCGCTGCCCTCTTTGGAGTTTCTTCATCATCAACTCTGCCACCAGGTACCTCAAAGGATAGACAATTAATCAGCAATCGATACTGTCGCACAAGAAGAACATGGTTATCGTAAATAACAAGAACTGCAGACTTTTCTCCAAAATCTGAAACAAAATATTCCTTGCTGAATCCATCAAAATTTGCAGTTATACGCTCAATTGTCTTAAAATTATCCTCATAAACAAAACCATGAGACTCAATAGTTTTTGGTAAGAATACAGTTTCACTGGTAATTTTTTTGGGATATTTATTCTGACTCATTTTAAAATAAGGTTTTTGAGCTTTTCCATATATCGAGAAACTTCGGCCTCATTAGTCTCTTCAGGTGACCATGAGGCCCAGACTGTATCTTCTAATCTAAAGGGGCCATTAGTAATTTCATGAAAAACTAGAACATCACTATTAATTAAGAGGGTGTGGTAACGAAATGGTGGCAACCGATAGAAAAATTTAAGTCCAGAAGCTATATCTCCCATGGAAATAACCTGATCAATTGATCCATTCTCATGAAAAAGAATTATTTCAGCCTCACCTTCAATAATGTGAAAGCTTTCAGTTTTATTAAGGTGTTTATGCGGCCTGACATAACAACTTTTTTCATGAACAATTAGCATTTCATGGATATGTTCTTTTGTATCTTTATGAGCACAGACTCTAATTCTTTTGCGTGAGTTCTGTTTTGCTTTTTGTTTTAGTTCTAAGATATCAGAGGCACATATCTGTACTACATCTTCTGACGCAAACAAGACCTCCTCATTAAATATAGTAGTTTTCATATGTGGTAGTGTTCATTTGCTAGTTTAAAAAGAGATTTTTTTTGGTTGGGAAAAGCAGAAACAAAAATTCCTCCTCTAGCTATAAACTCATGATGATTTCTCATTATTTTTTTTTCATACTCAACATTTAAGCAAAGGACGCATAAAGAGATTTTTTCCTGTTCCAATAAATCAGATGATTTAATTTTCAAAGATGTCCCAGGTAGGTATAGATTCTGTTTATGCTTTGTATCATCAACGATAAATTCAATAAAATCTTCAATTTTAAGAGATTTTACAAGGAACACAGACAAATGCCCAGCTCCATAGAATACAACTTTTCCAACATTTTCTGCATAATCTTTAAGATAAGAATATACAATTCTCCTATTCATCTCAAAACTATTGGCATAACTCTCTGCCAACAAAAAAGCTGCAGGAATTGATTGACTATTCTTTGAAACTAAACCATGAACCTTACGCACAATAGCAACCTGGGAGTCTTCTGTTTCATAAGGATACTGTTGAAATTGAACCAACTCATAAGATGTGTAATCAAAAATTAATTTAAGTGTTTCTGGAACAAAATACAATACATGCTCTTCCCAAGGCATACTATAATCAAAATTTTCTAGTTGTTTTGTGCAGTCTGGAACCTCAAACACGATATAACCACCTGGCTTTAGAATATCCCAAATCGTAGAAAGAAAAGCCTTGGTATTTAAAGCATGCTCTAAAATATGCCTAGCAATCACAACATCAACACAACCATACTTATCAGTGATATTTTTAACTGAACTAGAGGTTAATTTAGGGATAATTGTTTCTCCAGCAATACCCTTTTGGATTATTCCTAAGTCCTGCTCTGGTTCAATGCGCCATGTTCTTTCAAACGATTTTTCATCGAGTCTACTAAGAAGCGAATCATCTTTATAGGTAATACCACAGGCAACAGGTTTTTCTGAGAGGCCTTCTAAGGCACAAATAATATTTGCAAGGTCATCCAGATGTTCTTCTGGCTCATTATATTTTAACCACTCAACTCTTGGTATAATTTCATTTGCAGGAACTGGGTCAATCAGCTGAATCAAGCTGCAATTTCGGCATTGCCCAAGAATCAAGAGATGGTGGTAATCGTCTTCATGAGGCTTGCTGCTAAAACGATTACATAAAGGCTGGGCGCCAAAATCTAGTAGTATTTTTACTGTGTTACTCTCACATGCTTGACAACTTTTATTCAAGTCAATCCAGCATTCACTATAATTTCTTGCATAAATTTCTTCATACTTACGCTGTCAGTAGGGATCCAGCTTGGTAGCGGTTCGGACGAGCTTTCAAATGGCCCTTGCAATGTTTCATGAACAACAACCATTTCAGTTAGAGGAATCATGGTATGCCATGGTGTTGAATTTAATCTATATATAGATGAACCATTATTTGCAAATGCTGACATTTCTTCTTTCCTAACAACATTGCCTTCCATATCAAAAATGACTAGCAAAAGTTGACCCTCAATTATTTGCAATGATTCGGATTTCCCAGCTGCACTATTTGGAGTTATAGCACACTCTCTACCCATTGCAATCAACATCTCCTGGACTGTATCTTCATGGCTCAAATGCATTAATAAACGCGCCATATGTCTAGGTGATTGAAGTGCCTCATACTTAATTTTCTCAATCATTTCATGATTGACAAACAAAATATCACTATTATTTTTTATTACTTCAGACATTTGTGATAACCTCAAATTCTGGCCATATTTTAATAAATATTCCACCCTGATCAAGATACTTCTGGTTATTTTTCATAATTGCCTCAGCGTAGAGTGGCGCCAAAATAATTACATAATCTGCTTTTTTCTCATATATCATTTTTGAAGGCAAGACTGGTATTTGCAAACCAGGACTAATTAAATTATGCCGATACGGGTCATCGTCTACAAAAAATGATAGTAATTCACCGAGTTCATAATTATAAGAGAACGTTGTAGCACCTATCGACGTTCCAAATCCAGCTACCGTTTTCCCATTTTCTACTTCTGAATCTAATAAATCATGGAGCTTTGTTTTGATTGATTCTATGAAGTTTATTAGAGAAATATGCCTATCAACTTTATCCATACCGATAGATTCTTCATATGCAATAGTATCTGCAACAGATTGTTGTAATTTATTTGGGCCACCTTTATGCTGTATAAAGCACCTAATGGAACCTTCTTTTGCAGGAACCACTTTAACATCAAATAACTCTAGTCCATGACTAGCAAAAAATGAAACAAGTGGTTTAACATAAAAGCCAGAAAGATGTTCATGCGTGAAATTTTCAACAAGATCTTTTTCAATCACAGCTAAATGATAGTGTGTCTGCATTGAAAAAACACCACTCTCAGCAAGAAGGTTCTTAACACCGTTAACAAAATCATTATTATCTATAATGTTCGAAAAAGTATGGTTAGCAACAAATAAATCTGCCTCTCCGTACTCTTCTTTAATTTTTTGTGAGGTATCAAAACCAAAATAATCATTTAATGTTGGTATCCCACGATCATTCGCCTGCTTAGATAGGTTTGGTGATGGCTCCACGCCTAAAACTTTGATTCCATTTTCCTGCAAATAGCTAACAAATGCACCATCATTGCTTCCAGCCTCAACTGCAAATAACTCTGATTTTGTTGTTAACTTTAAAAGATCTGCAACATAACTCTTATATGCATCTGATAACACCGGATTTGTAGTTGCTGGCCTTGAAAGATAGTGTGCGTAAATTAATTCTGGATTTACAAAACCACTATTTTGATAATGTCCACATGCTTGACACATCATTATATCCATAGGGAACACCTCAAGTGCCGTTGATTTTTCCGATTCTGGGAGATACCGATCACCAATTGGAACTGGTGAAAGTCCCAAAACCTTTACTTGATTATTAGATTTACATAATTTACAGTCCGTTACAAGTGTAAATGAATTGTTATTTGTCATTCTTATCCTCTGTTAAGTTTAGTTAATAATTTAATTACCTTGATAGAAAAAAGTTATTTTTTCTATCACATAATCTATCTGGGTGTCAGAAAGCTTCTCATGGCCTGGAATACTCAAAAATCTACTCAGGACCATTCTGGCATTTGGTGTATCTTCTTTCACATATTGCTTAAAAATTGGCGCATCAGAGACTAATGGTTTATGATAAATTTTTGTCTCAATTCCATTTTCATTAAGATATTTCATCAGATCATCTCTTCTTTCAGCTTGAACTACATAAGTATAAAGGGCATGAGTATCGCCTTTAATAAAATTAGGGCAAACAACTATATTTGAAAGAGCTTTATTATATCTGTTAGCAATTTCTTGCCTCCTCTTCATTCTATTAGGAAGGTGTTTCATCATCACTAACAACATTGCGGCATGGACTGTATCAATTTTGTGGTTCAAGGACGGGTAAATAGCTTCATTAGTTATTATTTTATTTGGGTCTGATTTGGTACCCGTATATCTAAGAATTTTTAATTTTTCATAATGTTCAGGGCTATCTGTGACTGCAGCTCCAGCCTCTCCAAAACCACCCAGAACCTTCATTGAATTCATACTGAAAATTCCAATTGAAGACAATGAACCAGATTTTTTTGATTTATACTTTGCCCCATATGCTTGAGCAGCATCTTCAATTACATGTATCTTATGTCGTTTAGCAATTTCACAAATACGATCCATTTCACACATGAGACCCGTAAAGTGAACAGGAATTATCGCTTTTGTTTTATTTGTTATTGCTTTTTCTATTGCATCTGGATTGATATTAAAATCATCATTTATATCTACAAATACTGGGGTGGCGCCGCACTCAACGATAGCATTACCAGTAATAATCCAGGTTAGTGGCGTAGTAATAACTTCGTCGCCTGGACCAATATTTAAACACTTTAGTGCAAGGTATAAAGCACTACTACCAGAACTTAGTCCTACTGCATATTTGACACCAGCTTCTTTTGCTACTTTTTCTTCAAACTTAGTAACCTCTGGCCCCAAAAGGATTCGTCCATGCGTAAGAACAACTTCTACTGACTTTAATAATTCATTTCTAAGTGAAGTATCGGTCACCTTTAAATCAAAAAATGGAACATGCATAATTTTTCTCCTAAAATTTTGCTTTAGGTTTTGTAATATTTCTGTATATTATAAATGGAATGAAAGGCTTAAATGTCAAACCAAAACTGGATATAGTATTATTCAAAGTATATAAATTCATAGTCACCAGTATAGCCAAAGTGATCGTAGATCCAAATCCATTCTTCATGATTAAAGAAGGATTCACAAGTAAGTGCCCAGCACTGCAGATTAAACTGCTCCAACTCATTCCGGTAACTCTCCAGCATGATATACCCTTGCTCCCCAACTCTCTGAGTTTCTGCTAGCGCTTTTTCTAATTCAAAAATACGTAAGTTATGAAAACAGCCAAGAGAAATCACTAGATCAAATTCATTATCCTCAAAGGGATAAGGGTCCTGGGCGCGATGTATAAAGAGTGAGTTCCTGATTTTTTCCTTTGCATCTGCTAATCCGTGCTCTGAAATATCAAAACCTACTACCCTTAATCCAGGAAGTAATAGTTTCATTTCAAAGAGCAGGTATGCCTTACCACAACCAACGTCCAGTACACTAGATGTATTCGTAAGATTATATTTTTGAATAAGTATTTCAGCAACTGATTTCCACCTTCCAGGCATATAATTATATCCCCCATACCCATAACGCCTATCTCCATCCCAATATTCTTTGTCATATTGCTTTGCAATCTTCATGCAATTTACTTTATCGTCAACCATACGCTCTAAATACTCGCGCTTTGATGACTCGTGTAACGAGGTGGCTATGTTTACTAATTTACCCATATCTTAAAAATCTATTAAATGCTTCAAAACAATTAGTTTTTTACTATTTCCAAAAAATTGCAATTTGGTAAAGTTTTTTTAACTTGCCAAATATTCTCAATATTATTATATGTATCGTTGTCATACAAATACAAGCCCTCTACAGCAAAATGTATCTCTTTTTTTAATAACAATACACTATTAAAAATACTTTGTCTTTCAACATCATCTTCTGGCATTTGAAAAATACTATAGGCCACAATTCCGTCTATAGATGGCAAGTTTTTAACCAACTGCCTTAGCATTAAGGCACTATTTTTCATAGCATATTCTGTAGAACTTAGTAAGTATTGCATATCTTTTTTTGAACAATAATCACGTATGACAATATTTTGAACATGTTGTGGAACCCTTTCTTCCATAAATGGCCTACTAAAAATATAACCACGGAATCGCTTTTTAATCTTATTTTTCATAAGCTCATTTATTCGGTAATTGGGAGTTTATAGTTCATTGCTATTTTAGAAACTGGGCGTAAAGTAATAGGCTCAAAAAATTCACCAATCTTCTTGTCTTTATACGGCGTAAAAAGACCCTTAAATCTACAATTCATTGACCATCGAGTTTCACTCTCTTTATTGACTCGATTCCCATGAGGACATGCTTGATTAAAAATTAGAACCTCACCGTAATTTATCTTAATCCAATCAACATCATTCTTAATTGCATTAAAAAGCTCTTCGCTATTTCCTTGCACATGTAATTTAAAATCATTGGAAAGATGATTAGCTTCTTTAGGTGGTAATAAATACATGCTTTTAGTATTGAAACAATCTACTAGAGGAAGCCAAACAACGACCTCAAATGGAGAGTCTCCTGACCAAGTATCTGCATGAACTGGCAACAAAGAGCTATCGTCTTCTGGCAATTGTATGCTTAGGTTGACTCTTGATTGCATTGCCAATTCGTTACCAACTAGGATATCTAGATATGGTTTAGCTATCTTATAGTATGCCTCCCTTAACCAAGGTTGTGCATTAATCTCTTTAATAACATCAAGACGAAAATCATTTAATTCATTAATACTAATATTCTTATGAGCATTGTCTAATGAGCCACCACCTTTTCTTGATAACATATCAATAGCAAATTTTTGAATTTTATTGAGTGCGTCTTTATTAGCAGCCACTCTGATGATAAAGCCTTGATTAATGAACTCATTTTCAAGTATTTTTTCATTTTTTGATAAAAAATCCATTATTTCTTTGTCTCAGTAATAGATTTGCTTAGATTAGGATCACTCTTTAGACTAATAAATGATGGGCCTGTTCTTTCATAAGCCTGGAAAATCATTTTTTCAGTTTCATCCCCATCTAAAGGAAAATATGACTCAATATTATTAAAAAGCTTCATTAATCCTCTAGCATTTATTTCAGAATGGGTTGGGCCAAGCATTGGATAATCAGCGTATCCAACAAGATTTACATTAACATTTTGCTGATCTATATCTAGCTTTATTTGCTCAAAAGGACGCTCAATAAGAAATGGAGTAATAGTATAAACCCATGGTTGAAGCCCCTCTAACGCCATACCTGATGCCACACTAATAATACTTTGTTCGCAAATACCCATATTTATAAATCTATCTGGGTATTTATCACGAAAATCATCAAAAATTCTATACCCTATATCGGCAACTATTACAAAAATATCATCATTTTCATCTGCCAATTTAGTAATAATTTCTCCAAATCGACGTCTCATAATATGCCCAACTCTTTTTTACCAATTTCCATCTCTTTACCCTTAATTTTTCTAGCATGCCAAGCAGGATCAGCTTCAAATGCTTTAATTCCTTTGCCTTTTATTGTGTTAAAAATAAAAACACATGGCTTCAATGATAAATTTTCTTGCTTGAGTAATGGAACAATTTCATTAAAAGAATGTCCATCCTTAATTTCTATAGTATTCCAGTTAAACGCTTTAAATTTTGCTGCGAGATTATCTAATGGAAGTCCATCTTCAAGAGTAGATAAAGCCTGAATCTTATTATAATCAATCATCACAATAAGATTATCAAGCTTATGTTTTGCTGCAATTAAAAGAGACTCCCAAGTCGTTCCTTCTTGGCATTCTCCGTCACTTATCATGACATAAATATTGCCTTTTTTATTTTGAATTTTTCTGGCTAGAGCCATTCCCAAACTAATTGGAAGGCCATGACCTAAACTACCAGTAGTACAATGAATATTGTTTTCTGGATCAATCTCCAAATGAGTTGATAGACGAGGATTAAAGCCCTTCTCTCTTAAATATATACAATAAGGGAAAGACGAATGTGCTTTACTAAGTACAAACTTATCTGCAGGAGTTAGTATCTCCTCATGCAGAGCCAAAAGCATTTCAATCATAGAAAAACTCCCGCCTAGATGTGCTTCGCCATGCTTAATAAAAGCATTAAAGGTATCTTGACGAAGTTTAAGTGCTTTATCAATAAGGTTTTTATAACTCAATTTATTATGCATATATCATCAATTATATATTTTTACCAATCAAAATCATCAACATAAGGACAGTTAAAATTCGTCGCTTTAATTTCTTCACAAATATTTTTAGCTTTATTAAGTTGAATTGCTATTTTGTGTTTATGAGAATTCAGTAAGGTCTCATTAGCATGTGTCCTTTTTTTCCAACCATCCACTAAGAACTCATTAAGAACAATAAGAGACCATCTAAGTCCATACATTGGCCAAGCAGACTTAAATCTTGCGAGAAGCTCTGTGTCGCTATCAAAAATACTACAAGTACCTTTAAGCCAATCTATTTTTTGTGATTTATTTAGCTTCATACCAGGGTGCCAAATAAAATCTGCCATTAATTTCACTGGGTCATCACGCCCAAAGTATTCAAAATCTATAAACACTATTTCACCATTTTCTTTGAGAATTGCATTATGAAATCCAAAGTCTGAGGGACTGCATACTTGCATAGAAATTGGTAAAAAATTTTCAAGGTTGTCTCCAGGCCAATTGTTTTTTGATCGATCCCAGACTTGTTTTAAAAGAGGTTGAAAAGTGCAAATTAAAAAATCATTTAAATCTTTATTATTCACTTTTATAAGCCTATCAAGCCTAAATCTTATTTGTGACAAAAGCTGATTTGCAGATAAACAAGACTCAGATGCTAATGCTAAAGAATCTTTTTCTTTTAATCTCTGAAGACTTTCAATAAAACCTAAGGCTTGAGTTATATGATAATCTTTAATTTTAGTTAGACTCTGTCCATTAATCCATTCATAAAGGGCAATGTTCTGTAGCTCATCAAATGCAATCACTTTAGGTGTTTTATTTAGATTTTCGACTAATTTTAAAGCGCCTACTTCTGTCAACAATCTTGGTCTTGAATCAATCGATAAATTTGGATAGTCTTTAAGAAAAATACTATTTTTATTATTAAAAGATAACTTATAAACACTGCTATTACCACGGCCCTCTAGTTTTTCAATATTGTCAGCTGACTCATCATAGATGGAATATGCAAGAAGTTTTATTTCACTATTTTGAATTTTTCCAATTGAAGTTTTTTCAATATCAGACCAATTATTGCATAACTCAACACCTTCAAGATTTGAAGGTGACCTGCTAAAGAGTATTTTTTTTATCTCAGGAAAGTCATGATGTAAAAATATTTCCTCTAAATCATCTACAAAAACATCTAGATTTAAACTTTTAATTTTTAAAACCTTGTCATTTTGAGTGTTTGCAAAAAAAATATTTTTTTTATTAATACCATAGAGAATATCGTTAAAAAAACCTTGGCTACCCATCCAATTTAGGGATGCATCACGCAGCAAAGTTTTAGTTTTATCAAAATGGCCATATTTAGTTTTATGGCTAACAATGAATACTGTATGGCCCTCTAATTTACAGCGAAATAAAAAACGAGCAACTCCAGGAAATAAAGTGGCTTTTTGCATACTGGGTCCATACACTTGCCCTTGAATTACTTGCCATAAAGTTTGTCCATCTTCTAGAGTATCTAGAAGAAGCTTTAAGTCTTGCTTACTTCCATTCCAATCTTTATTGACTAAACCTTTTATCTTGGCTTCTGATGAAAAAACATCATTGTAGCAAGCTATAGTATTGTCAAAGTCTAAACCAATTAGCATTTATTTAAGAGAGGCTTATATTTTGCATTCTCTTTATATTAAAATACATTTCATCATCAAGAGAATTTGGCAATAAACCTTTATCAAAGGCCTCACACAAATCTTCTACAGCATTACGAATGGTGTATTTTGCTTCAAAGCCTAGCTCATTTTGAATTTTTTTTGATGAAACATGATATGAGCGATTATCATCTGAATGACTAGTAACTAGCTTAACATCATCCCCAACAGCATTTTTAACAGTTTCAGCAATATTTTTTACCGAATGATTTTCATAACCAGCATTATAGATTTGGCCAGCAATCTTTTCTTTTGGCGCCCTAAGGAGAACCATGTATGCTTCGACCATATCTTTTATATGTATATTTGGTCGAAGCTGATCACCGCCAAAAATTGAAATTTCTCTTTTATGATAGGCTAGGTTAGTCAATATATTGACAACTACATCAAGGCGTTGTCGTGGAGAGTATCCACAAACGGTTGCGGGACGAATAGTTGCAGTAGTGAAATCATCAGATTGATATTCAGCCAATATTTTTTCGCAATCTGCCTTAAAAATAGAGTAATCTGTTAAGGGTTCTAATTCCATTTCTTCATGGACGTTTGGCTCTTCCTTAATTCCATACACACTCGAAGAAGATGCATAGAAAAATCGTTTTACATTTGAATTTTTTGAAATTTCAACTAAAGGCCTGAATGCATCAAGATTTATACTTTTACCTAAATCAGGGTTCAATTCAAAACTAGGGTCATTAGAGATGCAGGCTAAATGAATTACTGCATCATTTCCAGGAATCAATTTTTTTAACAAATCTTGATCTCTTATATCACCCTTAACAGCATTTAAGTTATCATGCTTTTGCAAAACATGCTCACCATAAATCATTAAATCTAAAACTGTAACCTCATACCCCTCTTTAAGAAGGTGGGGAACCATTACAGCGCCAACATAACCTGCACCGCCAGTGATAAAAATTTTTTTCATATTTTATTCCTATAATATGTTAATTTATTAAGCTGGATACTCTCTCTTTCCGATTACTAAATCTGTAATGGCTAAAAGCCAAATCTGATGTATATTTTCGACAAAATTATAAGACTTATTATTTACCCAAAGATTAATATCGCCCAATTTTTTTAAAGGATTTTCCTCTAAAAAGCCTGACAATGTAACAACTGTATGAAAATTACCGTTACGGGCTGCTTTAACTGCATTAATCATATTCTGAGATTGTCCACTAGATGAGATTACGATAAGAAGATCACCTTCATCACCATAAAAATCTACAGCTTTTTCAGCCCAATTCTCAAACCCATAGTCATTAGCAAAACAAGTAATCAGACTAGCCTCATTAAAGTTTACACATCTAATCTTAGCATTTTTAGTAAGATCAACACTAAAGTGGCTTGCAATTGCAGCACTGCCACCATTACCAAATATTAAAACTTTTTTGTTGCTACTTGAAATTACTTGGAGCAAATTACGAACTTTAACTAGCTCTTCAGTTATAACTTCATTAGGCTGTAAAAGTTCAATAAAGTCTTTAAGATAATTATTAATAAATTGATGGTCTGACATAATATTATTTTAATAAATGAGAAATAGTTTTAAGAAGCTTAGTCTTACTAACTGGAACACTATTTCCAACTGTTTCAACAGATTGCCCAGCAGCAAGAGATCCAATAAAGAGTGACAATTTTTCATCTAAATTATTATACAAACAAACTGACAATATAGCTAGCAAGGCATCTCCTGATCCAATCTTATCAATTACTTGAGCTGCAAATCCGGGGGATCTTTGTTTAGCTTTTCCTCCATTAATAAGAAAAGCCCCCTCCCTGCCTTGAGTAACTGCAATATACTTCGAATTAACCATATTTTTCAATGTAACAGCCATCTCTTCAACATTACCATCACGTTGGCGAAGCTCATGACGAAGTTCACTTTCATTAATAATTAAACAATTAACATCATGATATTTTCTTATGTTATGAGTTCCAATATTTGCAGCATTTATCTGTGCATTTAAACTCACAAACTTATCAGAATTAGAAATATGCTTAGCAATTTTAGGGGTTATTATTCCATGGCCATAGTCTGAAATAATAACTAAATCATGATCTTTTGAAAGCTTGTCAAAAGATTCTATAAATTTATCTTCCTCATTCTCATCAAGCAGTTCATCATTTATAGAATAGACACCCAATACTTTTTTTCTATCAATATTATCTACAAATCTCCGCTTAACAATCGTGGGGGAATTACTTTTATTGAAAAAATTAAGAGCAATATTCTCTTCCATATTATTCTCAATAAATGATTTGTAATCATTATTCTCACCAAGAAAGGTGAGCACAGAAACATTATCACAAAAGCTGCTCAAGTGTCTTGCAATAGCTAAAGAACCGCCTAAATATTCTTGAGTCTCCAGGTCTCGTAATACTAAAACTGGCTCTTTACCAGACTTACCAAGAGCCTCACAAAAAACATACTGATCAATTATTGTTTCTCCAATAACAAGAACTTTTAATTTACTTATTTCTTCTATTTTTTTTTGAATCATTTCGAAGCTGAACTTATTCCCAATATTTCGAATAAATAATTCTTGCTCTTTTGAATAAATATTTCCAAATTTATTTAATAGACTGCTTGAACTAAAAGTGATATCTTCCGTATACTTTATATCTCCACCAAATGATTTAACAGCAATTTCTTCGTCAGTTATTTTCCCAGTTATATCTTCAGAATGATTTTTATAGTCGGGTCCTTTACAATAAAAGTTTGGCTGAATAATTTTTATTATTTCTTCAGCTGTTGGCCATTCATTAGCAACAACATAGTCAACTGACTCAAGTTCAGATAAAGCTTCTAAACGTAGAGATGTCGAGAAAGCTGGCCTTCCAGGACCTTTATGAACAAATTCATCTGGTGTAATGGAAACCACAAGAATATCGCCAAATGTTTTTGCCTCTTTAAAATGTTTAATATGTCCAACATGTAATAGATCAAATACTCCATGACAGTGGACTATCTTTTTACCTTTAGCCCTTAATTCAGCAAATAGAGTTTGGAGATTTTCTAGGTTTTGAATTTTATTTTCCATACTCTAACCTAAGAACTCAAACCATTGCTCTGTTGCTTTAGCAATAGATTTTTTATCCCATACTGGGGCATCTGCCCAGTACTCCATATTATTAAGTAGGATCTGAACACCAGTTTCTAGACTCACTTTTGGTTCCCAGTTTAACAATTGAGTTGCTTTAGAAATATCTGCCCAGGTACAATCTGGCTCACCGGGCCTTTTTGGAATATAGGTTATATCACCTCCCAGCAGTTCCACCAAACGATTAATGCTATAGGTATTATTCGATCCAATATTAATAACCTCACCACTTAAATCACTTTTAGCCGCAGTAACAAGTGCACTAACAACATCTGAAACAAAAGTAAAATCACGAGTTTGAGTTCCATCCCCTACAACTGTATAGGGCTTGTTAGCTAACTTTTGGGCTAAGAAAACACCAAAAACAGCGCCATAAGTTCCTGAGGTTCTTGCTCTTGGTCCATAGACATTAAAAAAGCGAAGAGATATAGCTGGTAAGTTATATAATTGGCACCAGTGCATAACCAGTTGTTCACCAATATTTTTAGTTAAGGCATATGGATACTGAGGAAATATTCCAGCTGTTTCTTTCGTTGGGTACTTATCAGGAATACCATAGCAAGAAGAAGACCCAGCATAAATTATTTTTTTAACTTGATGCTTTCGACAAGCCTGCAAGACATTAAATGTTCCATTGACATTAGATTTATAGTACTCAGTAGGGTTTTCTATTGAGGGAACAATATCTGCTAACGCCGCAAGATGAAAGACCCATTCAGCATTATTAAAAAGAGGCTCTATCATATCGAGATTACAAATATCGGCTTGCACAAATGAAAACTTAGAATTTTCAACTAGGTGTGCAATATTTTCTTGTCTCCCAACACTTAGATTATCAATAACGATAACTTCAAAGTCTACTTTTATTAGTAAATCAGCCAAATGACTACCAATAAACCCTGCCCCACCAGTTACTACTACCTTCATGTAAGTCCTATCCTTTCCTAATTAACTTATCCCTCAAAAACCCAATTATATAAAATTATTTTATTTAAGATAAATATTCTATTTTTCCAAACTATAATTTTTTAGAATCTTTTTTGAGTAGACTAATTTCCGCTTTTAGCATTTTATATTCATCCATCTTTATTTTTAGAAATGAAAAAGTTAGTATTGTTTTCTGCTCAATTCCCTTAGGTGTAAGCAGATACTTATAGTTCATTTTCTTTGAACTATTACTAAAGTTTGATAGCTTTATCCATCCCTTCTCAATCAATTTTTTCATACAATAATTTACCTTACCAAGGCTAACTCCCATTTCTTGAGAAAGCTCTCTTTGAGTGTATTCAGGATTTGATTCTAATTTACGAAGTAAATCAAGATGGATATCTTTAATATTCATTAAGGACAAACAATATTAATAAAGTACTGTGCAGGCTACCGCACTGTTAACCAAACAAGTTTGAACAACAGAAGTACAAAAAAAGTTTCATTCTATCATTAATATTTATTATTGTTCAACTAATGAACAAAATTTAATAAACCATAATTTATAATAATTTATCACATTCATATTTCAACATCAATGTGAGATTGTTTTTAATCACACAGTGTTGTAATTTACAATTATGACGGTAGGAAAACTTACTAATAAAAATAGTTATTAAAACTTACTAATAAACTGGTCATAAAACTAATCGATTTGATACCATTTCTAATTCTCTCTCTTACTTTTTGCAATGATTACATCAGAATGTAGTTAACTCATCTAAAATGGTATATGCTGATAAATTAATTAAGCTCAGCTGATTATATGACTATAAAAACAATTTTTTTAGACCGCGATGGAGTAATAAATATAGACCGAGGCTATCTTTATAGAATATCCGACTTTGAATTTATTGAAGGTGTTTTTGATGCATGCCTCCATTTTCATCATTTGGGTTACAAAATTATCATTATTTCTAATCAATCAGGAATTGGTAGGGGCTATTACAATGAAAATGATTACCATAAGCTTAATGAATGGATGTTAGCTCAATTCAATAATAAAAGTATCAAAATCCTTGATACATTTTATTGCCCTCATTCTCCTTTGTTACTTTGTGAATGCAGAAAACCAAGGCCAGGTATGTTCCTGGAAGCAAAAGATAAACACAATATTAGTATGGAAAAATCATGGATGATTGGAGATAGAGATACAGATATCAAAGCCGCAAATCTTGCGGGGGTTACTAATACAATATTAGTTAGAAGCGGGCATATTACTAATGAATCTAACTCCAACTCTAGATTTATTACTGATTCAATTAAACAATCAAAAGAATTGATCGGGCTATGAATATTATTTGCATGAAATGGGGGGACAAGTTCCCAGTAGACTATGTAAACCGCCTCTATGCAATGGTGTCTCGAAATATGGATGTTAAGTTCAGATTTGTCTGCTTCACTGAAAATAGTATAGGCATTAGGCCCGAGGTAGAGATACAAGAACTCCCAGAGCTAGAGCTTCCTAATGGATCGCCCGAGCGTGGCTGGAGGAAACTTACTGTATTTAAAAAAGATTTTGGTGGACTTTCTGGGCCAATACTTTTTCTTGACTTGGACGTAGTAATTGTTGGAGATCTGAATGTATTCTTTAGTCACCCGGGTGATTTTTTAATTGCACACGACAAAAAGAATTTAAAGAGGAGAGAGGGAAACTCTTCGGTATTTAGGTTTGAGGCTGGAAAATACTCGCAAATTTTGAAATACTTTGAGAAGAACTCTGAACAAGTAAAAAATGAGGTGCGCCATGAACAGGCGTATTTATCCCGCGAAATTGATCAACTCGGTAAATTAGCATTTTGGCCAGATGACTGGGTCCCTAGCTTCAAGTATAAATGCTGTCCTTCCTGGATTAAATCTTGGTTCGTAGCTCCCTCAGTGCCCAAGGGGGCTCGGGTTATTTTGTTTCATGGCTTGCCCAACCCACCAGAGGCAATTATAGGGCGTAGCGGAAAATGGTATCGGCACATTCAGCCCTCTCCATGGATTAAAGACTATTGGACAACTA
>Ga0209482_1000922_pt1 | contig 22674 bp, 23 predicted proteins | sample CoawatmetaG10DNA_FD_187512 | JGI IMG/M metagenome (GOLD analysis project Ga0209482, IMG submission 187512) | Marine microbial communities from the West Antarctic Peninsula - Coastal water metaG104-DNA (SPAdes) (version 2) | ecosystem: Environmental > Aquatic > Marine > Coastal ...
TTTGTTTAGAAATAATCTTTTGAGATTATTTTTGTAGAGTGGGAGAACCGAAAGTAAAGTAGGTACTCCCTATTTAAAAGAGCTCCACTCGCCCTGATAGTTGCTCTAACTTTTTTTAAGGATTTTAAGAGAAGTGGTCAGGGAACTTATACCTACGCAGATGGATCAAAATGGGTTGGTGCCTGGGAGAATGACAAACTAAATGGATATGCGATTACTTATCACGCAGATGGCAGTATTTATCAGAAAGGCATTTTCAAGGATGATGTTTTTGTAGAGTAACCACGGAATCACTTTTGTTTAGTCATTTTTACATTAATCCATCACAATTGATTGGTCGTTTGCTGCTAGGGTTTGTTCGTTAGATTTTTTTGGGAGGGGTTTTGATCATTGGGTGGTAATTTAGGTATTATTCAATAATCTGAAATAGCTGAGGGATCAAACGAATTGGAGTTGCAGGATGATAATTATTTACTTTGCTTTTAATCGGCTTCTATTGGTCTTAGGTATAATCTTTTTGGCTTTAGGTTCGGTTCAAGCAGCTGACCCCATTATGTATTATTGCGTAATGAAAAAAAAGGTTTCTATTGATGGTAATGGAAGGGTTAAGAATTATGAATTAACCACTTTTAAATTTAAAGATGAAAGAGTTATGGACCATGGAACAGGCTCAATAATATTAGGAAAAGGTTTGGGGTTTCCAAACCGTTTTGATAACAAATTACTTAAACCATACATTTATTATGATAAAGATATGTGGCGAGGTTTTTTGCAGGAAGAAGCCCTGATGTATTATTTTAAGGATAATGAACTATTTCTTTCAACACAAACGAGTACAGGCCTTTTAAGCATCGTTTCTCAATGTGAAAGGTTTTAGGGCTGAAGAGATAATACTCTTTGAGAGTAGGCGTATTGATGATATACTTTATAGAGTTAAATAGGAGAGGTTTAAAATGAAATATCCTCAGCATTTAATTGACAAAATCTGGGACCTTTCGGATACAGATATGAGTGTTAGCAAAATTGCCAAAATGCAGAACCTGAAAAACGAGCAAGTACGCTATGTTTTAAAGCATAAGAGGCGGATCCAGACCTCGGATTACCACAACAAAGATACTTCCCCAACCATCGTGAATAAATACACTGTGGATTCTCAGGATGTATACACTGTGGATACCAACTGTAATGCAAAAATAGAAACACCAGAGAGTCGGCTTCTTGATGGATTTATAAAATCTATTAAGGACTTCTACAAATGAAGGTAAAAGGATGCGTTAACCAAGACAAAGCTCCTGTTGAAATCTATCAAATCATTGAAAGTAGTCATGACTGGCGAACAGTTCACGCTAGACTATCTCTCGACCTAAAAGTCACTGAAGAAGACAAGAAATATTTAACTCGTAAAGTGTCTTTTAAAATGTACGCAGTCTATGATGAGTTTGAGTCGATGCCGCAAAGTACCCAAATTCCTGATGGGGTCTTTGTTGAATTTTGTACTTACACCTTAGTGTGGGCGACTATTCAAGACTTCGAAAAAATGACCGAACCCAAAAGATTAGATTACAACGATTTTGAGTGTGATACCTTTTTTGAGTGGGATAGTCCTAACCTCCCAAAAGAAGTGATTGAGAATGCTTGCAGTAAAATGATCATTGATGAAGTGCAATTTAGTGAAGATCTCATTGAGCATTATGGTCGCCTAGAAGAGGTGGACTTTGGAGACTTTCCAAAGTCACTCAAGCCATTAATTGAAGCCAGTATCGCTGAATATAAGCAGTACAATAAGTATTATGGTTATCCAAGAGCGGTTAACTGATAAGGTTTGGTGAGAATAAATTTAGTTACTCAACAAACATACCATCCTTGAAAATACCTTTCTGATAAATACTTCCATCTGCGTAATACTTAATGGCATATCCGTTAAGTTTGTTATTCTTCCATTCACCTACGTATTTTTTACCGTTTGCAAAGGTAAACGAACCGAACCCTTCTGAAAGACTATTTTTGAAACCACCCACATATTTATTTCCATTGGGATAAGTATAAGTGCCCTGACCAGTAATTTTACTATTCTTGAAGTCACCCACGTATTTATGTCCAACTACATACGTAAAAGTGCCCTTACCGTTGTAACTACCATCCTTCCAGTGACCTACGTACTGATCTCCATTGAAAAAGGAATAGGTGCCCTGACCGTGGCTCTTACCATTCTTGTAGTTACCTACGTATTTATCTCCTGCCCATTTAGACTTTGGTCCATAGGTATAAGTCCCCTGACCGTGCTTCTTATCATCCTTGTATTCACCTAAGTATTTATCCCCCGCCCATTTAGACTTTGCTCCAAAGGTAAAAGTGCCCAGACCATTTCTCTTACCATCCTTATAGTTACCTAAGTACTGTTCTCCATTGAGATAGGTATAGGTGCCGTGACCGTGTTGTTTATTATCCTTGTAGTTACCTACGTATTTGTCTCCATTGGTAAAGGTATAGGTACCCTTACCGTGCATCTTACCGGCCTTGTGCTCACCCACGAATTTACTTCCTGCTCTCTTGGTGTTTGCTCCATAGGTAAAGGTACCCAGCCCATTCTTCTCGCCATCCTTGTATTGACCTACGAATTTACTTCCATTTGCAAAGGAATAGGTACCCTGTCCTTGCTTCTCACCATCCTTGAATGTTCCTACAAATTTATCTCCACTTAGATAGGAATAGGTGCCCTGACCATGACGCTTACCATCCTTAAACTTTCCTACATAATTTTCTCCATCAGGAAAGGTAAAGATACCCTGTCCGTTCCTCTTACCATCCTTGTATTCACCTACGTATTTATCTCCATTCGCATAGGTATAGCTCCCCTGACCGTGACTATTACCATCCTTGAATTCACCTACGTAGCTCTCTCCATCTGCATAGGTATAAGTGCCCTGACCGTGTCTCTTATTATCCTTGTGTTCACCTACGTATTTATTTCCACTTGGATACGTATACGTGCCCTGACCATGCCTTTTACCATCTATAAACTGACCTACAAATTTACTTCCACTCACATAGGAATCGGTCCCGTGACCGTGTTTCCTATTATCTTTCCATTCACCTACGTATTTATGTCCACTTGAATAGTAATAAGTCCCCAGACCGTATTTCCTATTATCTTTGAATTCACCTACGTATTTACTTCCACTTGCGTAGGAATAGGTACCCTGACCACTTTTCTTTCCCTTTTGGAAACTACCTTTGTATTTGTCTCCATTTGCATATGTAACATTACCCTGGCCGTGCCTCTGCCCATTCTTGTATTGTCCTACGTATTTGCGTCCATCTGCCCAAGTAAAGGTGCCCTGACCATGCCTCTTACCATTGCTGTATTCACCCAAGTATGTATTTCCATTCGGATAGGTTGACATGCCCTGACCATGGTACGTACCATCCTTATATTCCCCAACGTGTATTTCGCCTTTGAACTCATTATCTGCAAGATGGTAATAGGTACCCTGACCATGTTGCTTACCATCCTTAAGTTCACCAATGTATTTGTCTCCACTGGCAAAGATTACAGTGCTCTGACCTTGGAGAATGCCATCTGAGTACTCTCCAATGTGTCTGTCTCCATTAGCAAATGTTAGAGTGCCCTGACCACTAGGATTCCCATTTTTAAAGTGCCCAACGTACTTACCGCCAGAGAACTTTGTTTTTAGACCAAAGATGAAAGCACCCTGACCTTGAGGTTTGCCATCTTCGAATTCACCAACATATTTACTTCCATTAGGGAAGGTGTAGGAGCCCTTACATTGTGTCCATTGCAAATTACTAAAGGGATTAAGGTAGGAACCGACACAATTACGAAGTTCAAAGTCTATGCCTACGTATTTGCCTTTCACCCATTTTGTTTTGAACCCAAAGTTATAACCCTCCTGACCATTGCTCTCATTTAAATCCACCTTTGTGTTCGTCTGACCCAACACCACGCTGGAGGATAAAGAAAACAATAAAGTAATTAGAGAGAGGGTAAATTTACTCATAATTAGATCCTAACAGATTAATTAAATTCTAGTTAATTTTATATATGCTAAATCTAGTGTATCATTTCTCATGATTCTTGGCGAGTGAAGAACGATAATACCTTTTAATGCGGATAAAAAATAGGAAAGATTTAAGGGAAATAAAGTAAATTTTTCACTCTTATTGGTTCAATAAGCAAAAAGTTTTGTAACCCACTTGTAACCCAAGCAAAAAAAAAGCTCAGCATAATATGTGCTAAGCTATTGATTTTATTGGCTCCGGCGGTAGGGATCGAACCTACGACCAATTGATTAACAGTCAACTGCTCTACCGCTGAGCTACGCCGGAATAATGACCAATACGTCTTTTCGTGGTCAGTTGATAAACTTTGGGAACATGGAATACAAGATCTAAAATTCATATTAAGAGCTAAAAAAATTCAGTTACTTTTATAAGTAATAATGCATTGGACACCTTTGAGGTATCCTTTATTGTGATGCTTATAATAAGGTTTACTAATCGTTATTTTTTACTTCTAGGGGAGTAGCCATGTCAAAACTTAGTAATAAGACCACAAAAGGAGTGCGAAGCCTTTCAACAGGAACTAAGGTTCTGAACATGCTTGATTTTATTGCATCTAAGCCACGACCTATGCGCCTTGGTGAGATTTGCAAATGACTAGGTATTGCGCGGGCTACGGCTTATCAACAACTTAAGACACTAACTGATGCTAACTGGTTGGAAATAAGGATGGATAGTGGTTAATAACTGTCTAACCATGCAATTGCTGTTTCCGCTATGGCGTTACGCCATATGAAGGTGGATGAACGTGCGCAAAACATTCTTAGTGAACTTGCTGAGTTAACAGGACAAACGGCTTCAATCACGTTTGTTCACGGAGATTCGCCTATCATTACTCAAAGTGTGGAGGCTGATCGACTAATAGTTGCCCGACAATGGGTTGGTACTCGGCTGGATTTGATAAGTTCTGGGTCGGGGAAAATACATATTATTTTTGAGGATTTAAGAATCGAAAGAGAATTTTGTGCTAAAGCTCTCGCTGGGATTCCAAAAGAAGAGCGAACTCAAATTCGGGAAGAGCGGATTGCATTTTCAGAGCCTGGAATAGGGCTTTTGTCTGCCGCGACTCCTGTATTGAGCTCTGGCGCCGGCTCCACCAAAATGGTTACCTGATATATCCAAGATGGGACTACTTACGTCAACACTTGAGAACCGGGACTTTTCGAAAGATGAGGTCCATCTTCTTACCGCAGGTAACTGGCTACGTGTCTATAAAGAAAATTTTGGATAAATACGTTTAATTTTGTACTTATAAAAATTACAAAAAGATTTTTTTGAATAGTAGTAAAGTTATGGAAACAGGGATTTTAGAGTTCAAATAATGAAGTTGAAGATTGACTTAACGCGTTAATTAAATAGGCTTTCTGTATTATAAAATTTAAGGGGTATTAGTATGGCAGATTTACCAAGTGTGAATATCTCAGAAATTGAAAACTTTAAAAGAGTTTCAAAGAGCAGCGCAGATACATCAGTTTTTATGTTGAATCTCAACCGCTATTCTGAGGAGGCAGGATATCCTGAAGGTACTTTTTACAAAAATTATATCAGTATTTTGGAGAAACTTCTTCTTGAGGTTGGTGGTAAGGTTTTATGGAGAACGAATGTACAAAGCCAAGTTGTTGGTAATCAAAAAATAGATGAGGCTTTAGGGATTTGGTATCCCAGCCATAAGTCATTCATGCAATTAATGAACGCACCATCATCAAAAGAAAATATGAGGCTAAGAGGTTTAGCTGTTGCGTATGCAGGTTTACATAAGTGCGAGGACTATACTAAATAATTGATAAAGGAGTACCGAGATCATGAAAAATAAATTTATTTGGTCATTACCTACAAAGCTTAATCATAATGTTTGCGGGTCTACAGACACTCTCTCGTTCGTAGGTGGGGCAGGTGACTTTGATACTAATGGTAAAATAAGGAACCCTGGTGATATTAATGCTCAAATCACTGGTGCAGTGGAAAACATCTCAATCGGCCTAAGTCAGGAAAATTGTACACTAGCGGACGCTGTTAGACTTAAAGTCTTTTATACACCAAGCGATACGTGTGATGAAATTACTCTTATAAACGCATTGCAGGAAGCATTGCCGAAAGAGCCGTCCCCGGTCATATCAACTTTGCCAGTTCCACTTCAGCCTTTTAAGGAGCAAGAAATTCAAATACAGGTCATCGCGGTTCGTAATTGGAGAACAAGTGGTACCTTCCAATTTGAGACCCAAACGCTTGAGACGCCAGGGGATGCATCCTCTAAGCGGCCGATCGTAACAACCGCATTAAGGGCAGGGGAACTCATAGCAGTGTCAAACCGGACTGCTGCTCATTTCAATACTGAAATGGACAAGTCTCTAGATGGCCCTAGCCAGTCGCATATGATTATGCCGTCACTTCAAAAGTCGTTACGGGCTGTGGGCGCCTCATTGCAAGATAGTGTTAAAATGGAAGGCTATTACTTCGGCACTACTCGAAAAGATTGGGCACCATTGGCGAAAGCGCGAGCATCTTACTTTAGCGAACCAGGTCCTCCCGCTACTGTTGTCCCGTGTCATACAATGTGGCCAGAAAATGTAACCACTAAAATTGAAGTTCTCGCGATGCGTGAGCGCCGAAACAGCTTTGATAAGTATATCCCAAGAGAGGATGCGTGGCCGGCTCGAGTATGGGATTGGCAGTTAAACTTACCTTACCGTCAAGCTCAAAAATTACGTAATATGATTTGGCTGGGTGGGCAAGTACCTGCTGAACCATTCTCCAACACAGGGAAGCGAGTTTTACCTGGTCAGCTTTTACCGCAAACACGGTTTACTATGAGTTACATCGAGGATTTACTCCGCCCGTTTGGTCGAACACCATCAGACCTTAAGCTTATGGTGTGTTACTATACTGCGCCGAGTGATGAAGATGTTACATCTGATTTACTTAAACTTTTATCTGATTGCTGTGGCGGTATTTTACCTCCGCTTACTCTTGTGCCAGTACCACATATGCAAACTGCCGATTCAACAGTAGAAATTTGGGGTGTCGCTCAGGGATAGTAATTTTTGATAGCTCTTTAAATTTTATAGGCAGCCTTATCTGTCTCTAACACTGCGCCTTCATGATATATTTCAATGTCGGGTCGCCTTAAGGCGGGCAGAAGCCATACACATATTAGTGTTACGATTATACCCTCTAAGGCAATGATCCCAATTGCGACATCAGCGCCAAGCCGATGCGCCATGAACCCAGTATGCAACATGCCTAGTGGTCCAAAGCCAATACATACGACAAGTAAACCCATTACTCGACTACGGATCTCTGGAGCTGTTGCTGTGAAGGTTATAGTGGCTTGCATCGAGCTAAACCCTGCCTCTCCTAATCCCCCAGCAAATAATACAATAAGAGCTAAACCGTACCAAGGTGTTACAGAAAATAGAATGATCGAAAACAATAAGGCCAGTGTGCCACCTAGAAAAAAGCGCATAAAATACTTAGAACTGTCAAAAACAGCTAGTAGCAATAAGTTTACTAATGCGCCTGCGCCCATCATTGAGGATAATAAACCTACAGACACGGGATCAAGCTCTAATTTGCTCACCCCAATAACGGGTATCATCGAGATAAAGGAATAGCCAAAAAAGTTAAGAATAATGGTAAGAAAGAGTACACTCAGTACTGGTTTATTATGCCTAGCATGGGTGACACCATCTTGGACGCTGCGGATAAAGTGGCGTGTCTGTTGTGACGATAGAATAGGTCTTTTTTTGATACTAGACACAAATAGTAGTGCAAACGTTAATAAACCGATCGCCATAAGGTAAAAGGCATATAATCCAAAGTTATGCATCAAGACCCCTCCAAGTAATGGCCCCATGAACATTGTAATTTTGCCGGTGGCAACATCACATGTTAAAGCGGTCGATGCTCTTTTTAAGCCACTAATTTCACCAAGTAAGGTTCGCCGGATGGGATATTCCATAGTGCCAACGGCACCACTTAAAAAGGTTCCAACTCCAAGATGCCAAAGCAGTAATTGGTCACTAAAAGCTAGATAACAAAGTACACTCATTATCAGTAATAAGAGGCTGTACCCAAGTAATAAGAGCGTGCGCTTGTCAAAACGCTCTCCTGCAGCGCCTATTAGTATCCCAAATAAGGCTCCTGGCACTGTGTTGAGAAATGCGATGATTGCCACAATGAATGCAGAACCGGTCTGCATGTAAGTATAAATGCCTATTACTAGAACCTCTGTCCAGCGATTGGTGCCAGTGAATACACCTGTTATCCAAAGATTACGGACATCACGACTCGTGGCTAATTGCACTAGGTTCGCTACCCCGTTGCGTCCACCAGACATTATGAAAATCCTTTGTGTTAAATAATTATGCTATTAAGACCTTTAATTTTTTAATGACAATAGCAATTAACCCAGTGTTGAGATTTCTTTTAAGAAATCTCAGTTTATGGAATGGATAGACTGAAGTTTTAATTAAAACTAATTAACTATTTTGTTTAAAAATAAATCTTGTTTTTACGGTAATCATTGTGTCGGCTGAACACACTTCTCGGCTGGTTAAATCAATTAAGTGAGCCAAGACGTTTCTTTTTGCAGCATTAATAAGTCTTTTGTCTAATCCCGCGTAAACAAGTTCAGTTATATCCGGAACTGTTTGCAACCCTTCTCTGAGGGCCGAAATTATTTCTTCCTCACGTTTTTTACGATGTGTATAGAGTTCTTTCAGTCTTTGGATTGGATTATCAACTGGCGCCCCATGACCTGGAAAAAATAATTTGTCCTGAGTGCGATGTTGTAACTTTTTAATTGAATTCATAAAATCTGTTAAATCACCATCAGGTGGTGAAACCATGGAGGTAGCCCAATCCATGACTAAATCTCCTGAAAATAAAATTTTCTCTTCCTCCCAAGAAAAACACATATGATTGCCCATATGGCCGGGAGTGTGAAGTGATTTAATACTCCATTCCTTGCTTTTAATTATTTGATTATTTGTAAGAAATACATCTGGTTTAAAATTGTAATCTATTCCTTCACCGCCGTTTAAATCACTTAAGTTAGACATAACTACACTTTTCCCCTTAGAGCTATCACCAAAGGCTAAGATGGGAGCCAAAGTTGTTTCTGATAGCTGTTTTGCAAGCGGACTATGGTCAATGTGGCTATGAGTAATAAAAATATGAGTTATTACCTGGTTTTTGTTTAGGCTACCCATAATTGCATCAAAATGGGACTGAATAGCAGGTCCCGGATCGATAACTGCAATTTCATTATTTCCCAAAAGGTATGTATTAGTTCCCCTAAAAGTCATTGCCGATGGGTTGGGGACAAGAATTCGTTTCAAATTATGATAGATATCCTCAGAAACACCAGGAGTTGGATCAAATAGATGATTAGCAACCAATTTGCTTTTCCTTTTATACTTTGTGAATTATTCTAACATTATTATGAATCGAATTTCAATAAAGAGATACCTCCCACGAGGACTATATGGAAGAGCGGCACTAATACTTTTAGTACCGATTATTACAGTACAAATAGTTGTTTCGTTTTCGTTTATTCAACGCTTTTATGAAGATGTGACAAAACAAATGACCCTAAATTTGGTTCCCGAAATAGAAGTGATACTAGATTCAATAGAAAATTTTGATCCTGTTATAAATAAAGAATCTGATATTTTTTTACTTGCCCAAAATTTTAATATGCAAGCAGCTTGGTCTGATACAGCTGTTTCTAACCAACGGCATTTTTATGATTTATCGGGAAGAATTTTGGTTAACACGCTTTACGAAAAATTTGATAAACTAAAGGGAATTAACCTTACAGAAGACGATAAGACTGTAATTCTTACATTCAATATAATTAATAGGTTTTTAGAAATCAGATTTTCACGTTACCGTGTGTCTGCGTCGAACCCACATCAATTGTTAGTTTTAATGACATTAACAGGTATACTTATGACTACAATTGCTGCTCTTTTTATGCGGAATCAGTTGCGTCCTATTAGAAGGTTATCTGCTGCTGCAGAGGCTTTTGGAAAGGGGCAGGATGTATCTTACGCCCCAAGTGGAGCCACTGAAGTGAGAGCTGCAGGTAGAGCATTTTTAAATATGAAGGCAAGAATTGAAAGGCAAATAGAGCAAAGGACCTTAATATTTTCTGGAGTTAGTCATGATTTACGAACTCCGTTAACTCGACTTAAATTGGGCCTATCAATGCAAGAAGATTCAGCGGAAAGCAAAGAACTAATGGAAGACGTTAATGAAATGGAGAGGTTAATTAACGAGTTTTTAGATTTTTCGAAGTATGGCTCTATAGATGAAACAGAACTAGTTGATCCATTAGAGATTATAAATGCTATTATTGAAAACTCAAACCGTACCGGGGACAAACTAATCTTGGGGAAGACATTAAATGAAAAAACCCTTATCCCGCTAAAACCCCTTTCTATAAAACGAGCAATTGAAAATATAGTTAATAATGCCGAAAAATGGTCAAGTTTGGTAAAGATATCTGTAGTGTTAACAGAAAAATCTTTAATATTTAGAATTGAAGATAATGGGCCCGGTATTCCTAAAGAAAAAAGAGATGAAGCAATTAAACCATTCACAAAATTAGATATTTCTAGAAATCAAAACAAGGGGAGCGGAGTTGGTCTTGGTCTTGCTATCTCTTCTGATATTGCTAGGACGCACGGTGGTAAACTTAAGTTGAGTGAAAGTATCGAATTTGGCGGATTGTGCGTGGAAATAGTGATCCCAATATAAAACTAGAATGTGTTTTTCTTAAGGTAATTAAGTGTTAAATGAAAAAAAATTAAAGCGTTTAAAGCCTATATTTACTCCAGAAATTTATCCAATTCCAGAATATTTGGCAAATGATGAACTTCTTTTAAAATATACTGATATGAAGACAGCATTTCAAGTCCCATGGATGGGTGTTGTCACTATGGCTTTTGCCCATTACCCCAATTTTTTTAATGTACTTTGGGATGGGTTTAAGGACGTGGCCTACAGTAAGGAATTTGTGTCTGAATGTTCTTCTTTACGGTCTTTTGTGGAAAATAAGGTTTTGGATCTTGACCCTATTAATTTAAAAATGTGTCTAGAAAAAAAAGGTTACGTGGAAACAGAATTAAATAACATAAGAGGTGTGCTTGAAATTTTTTCCCATGGTAACATGCCCTATATAATAATTTCTAGTATTGCACGGTTACTCCTTGAGGGCCATGACTTGTCCACTTTGAGAGAGACCTTAAATTACAATGGTATTCATGGCGTCGGTGTAGAAAAGAAATTAACGTTAATCGAGTCTCATCACGCAAACAATGAGATAAAAAAAATCTACAATGAAATAAAATCTACTCTCGAGTTACCAATTCTTAATACAGACTATCGAGCTTTAGCCAGGTGGCCCACATATTTTTCTGAAGCCTGGAATGCCTTAAAAGATAAAACTAAAACACCAGAATATAATAAAATTATCGATGAGGTGCATTCATTCGCAGTAGATCAGGCACTTAGATTACCAAACCCAAACTATCTAAATGTTGAAAAATTGCGCTCTGCCGCTCTCAAGGACGCCTCGATAGAGGAAATTTTAAGTGTAGTTCAACTTTTTCAATGGTTGTTGCCGGGCTTGGCTATTAACGTGGCGTACTTTAGACAGCAACTAAAATATTGACGTTAATTTTTATAGCTTAATAAAAACATATTCTTACAGTAAAGTTTTTTTAAAAATTAGTTTATACTTTACCTTAATAATATTCTCTAATGCTAGTTTAATTAAGATACAACTTGGTAGGCCCGGCAGGACTCGAACCTGCGACCAAAGCGTTATGAGCGCTCTGCTCTAACCAACTGAGCTACAGGCCCCCAAATTGGACCTTCTCCATAACAGAGATTTCAGAAGCGTCAAGCGTGCTCATTAGTTGCCCATTTTATAGTGTTCATATATCCATTAATTTATTAAATGGGGATTTTAAATGACCAAGGACTTAAAAGAGCGCTTAACTTATGCAGAGGCAGGAGTTAATATTCAAGCAGGCAACACGTTAGTCGATAAAATCAAACCTTTGGCTGCCTCTACGAGGAGACCTGGTGTTGTTGATTCTCTTGGAGGTTTTGGTGCGCTTTTCGATTTAAAAAAATCGGGATATGTTGATCCGATACTAGTGGCCGCAACTGATGGCGTCGGGACAAAGTTAAAAATTGCAATTGACTCAAAAAACTGTTCGACGATTGGAGTTGACCTAGTCGCAATGTGCGTAAACGACTTGCTATGTCAGGGAGCTGAACCGCTCTTCTTCCTAGATTATTTTGCCACAGGTAAACTGGATGTAGAAATAGCGACTGAAGTCATAAAAGGAGTGGCAAAAGGATGTAAGCTCTCTGGTTGTGCTTTGATAGGTGGAGAAACAGCAGAAATGCCAGGTATTTATCAGGGAGCTGATTTTGATTTAGCTGGATTTGCAGTTGGTGCTGTCGATCGAGGGAACACTCTACCCACTAAAATAAAGGCTGGAGACGTTTTCCTTGGAATACCTTCTAGTGGTCTCCATTCTAATGGTTTTTCGTTAGTTCGTAAAATAGTTGAAGTTTCTAAATTAGACTGGGACTCAATGTCACCATTTAGTAATCAGACATTAGGTTTAGAGCTTTTGACGCCTACAGCTTTATATGTAAGGCCAATTCTTCCTATTTTAAAGGCAAATCAAATTAAAGGATTAGCGCATATCACGGGTGGTGGGATTATTGAAAATATTCCTCGTATTCTACCTCAAGGGTTAACTGGAGAAGTTGATCTCGATAGTTGGGGCCTTCCTAAAGTCTTTGAATGGCTGGCAAAGGTCGGGGATCTTTCAGAAAGCGAAATGTTAAGAACTTTCAACTGTGGAATTGGAATTGTCTTAGTGGTTTCAAAGGAGAATGAACTGGAAGTACTACGTCAGCTAATTGATAGTGGAGAGGCTCCTGTAAAAATGGGAAAAGTAATTGTGGGGAATGACGTAAACTTCACAGGTAACCTTCTAAAATGACGCGCGTCGCTATTTTAATTTCTGGATCAGGGTCAAATATGGTTAGCTTGTGTAACAGTATGCTTGCAGAAAAGTTTGCGACACCTGTACTAGTATTGTCAGATCGAAAAGTTGCAAAAGGTTTAAGCTCTGCAAGAAAGCTGGGTGTTAATACTCGTTGCATTGAGTATAATGGTGATCATGGTAGTTTTGAGAAATCATTACTTAATGAACTTATATCAGTTAAAGCAGATTTAATATGTTTGGCAGGTTTTTTAAGGATTTTAAGTAGTTCTTTTATAAATAATTTTCCAAAAAGAATAATTAATATTCATCCTTCTTTATTACCTAAATACAAAGGACTTAACACTCATAGCAGAGCTATTTTTTCGGGTGATTTTGAGGCGGGATGTACGGTTCATGAAGTAACTCCTAAGTTAGATGATGGACCGATTTTAGGGCAGGCTCGCTTGCCAATTGCACCTAATGATTCAGAAGAAATATTAGCAAAAAAAGTTTTAAAACTTGAACATCTTTTATATCCGATAGTTTTAAGGCGGTTTGTAAGTTGAAACCATTTTCTTTGGGTGTTAAATAACATGTCAGTTAACGAGAGAACAATACCTTTATGAAAACACTGACCACTACCAAAGAGCTTGAAGAGTTTTGCTTTTACGCAGAAAAATTTCCGTATATCACTATTGACACAGAGTTTCTTCGAGAGAAAACTTATTATGCTAAACTTTGTCTGGTACAACTTGCACTTCCAGGGAAATCAAAAAATGATGCAGTTCTTGTCGACCCTCTAATTAAGGATGAGTTTTCATTTGAACCGTTATTTAGATTGTTTAAGAATAAAAATATTTTAAAGGTTTTTCATGCTGGACGGCAAGATTTAGAAATCTTTTATAACCTAGGTCAATGCATACCTCAGCCTTTGTTTGATACTCAAGTTGCTGCTATGGTTTGTGGTTTTGGGGATCAAGTAAGTTACGAAATCTTAGCAAAAAAAGTTTTAAATATTAATGTTGATAAGGCATCACGATTTTCAGATTGGTCACGTCGTCCCTTAACGGATGCGCAAAAGCAATATGCGTTAGGTGACGTTACTCATTTACGAGGTATTTTTGAATTTTTAGCATCAGAAATAAAACGAAATAATCGAGAATCGTGGATACAAGAAGAAATGAATATCTTAGAATCTATTAATACTTATGTAACAGATCCCAGGGAGGCCTGGAGAAGGGTTAAGTTTAGAAATAAATCTCCAGAATTCCTTTCTGTTGTTAGAGAGTTAGCTTCTTTTAGAGAAATGTACGCTAAGAATAAAAATATTCCTAGGACACGAGTGTTCAAAGACGATTCTTTGTTAGAAATAGCCAGTTCAAAACCCAAAACTCTGACTGATTTACAAAATCTTAGGTTGTTGACTAGAGATGCTCGATCAGGGTCAATTAGTGTTGGTATAATTGATGCAGTATCTCTCGGTGAAAATTGTCCAAAAGTTGATCTTCCTTCTATCTCAAAACTTGAAATTAGAGCACAAAAAAATGAGGCATTAATAGACCTTTTAAAAGTTCTACTTAAATCAATTTGTGAAGAGCATGGGGTATCTCAAAAATTGATTGCCTCAGTTTCTGATTTAGAAGAAGTTTCTCGTGGTGTTCCAGATACACTTGTTATGAAGGGTTGGCGTTATGAAATCTTTGGAAAAATGGCAAACCAACTTTGTAACGGAGAAATCTCTTTAACTGCAATTGATAGATCAATTAAAATATTAAATATTAGCTAATTATCTATGGTAAAAGTCATATTATCAGTCCATGGCTGGAGTTACTAATTTTAAATTAATCATTATAGGAAGTACCCATAAGGGTCTTTTGGGAGAGGTTGCTGAATTGGCACAATTAGCATTTGAGGAACTTGTTGACACATTCGAATTTCTGGATGATTGGGAGGACCGTTACCGTCATGTAATAGAATTAGGCAAGGCAATGCCTCACCTTGATGAAGCTTTAAAAGTGCAAGTTACTAAAGTTGACGGTTGTGCATCTCAAGTTTGGCTTCATTGTTCTACAAAAAAAGAAGACAGTAAACTAGCATTTTCATTTATTGGTGATAGCGATGCGTTGATTGTTGGTGGCTTAATTGCAATATTACGAATATTGTATAACGGGCTAAGCGTTGAGAGTGTGCTCGAGGTTAATGCTGCGAGCGAAATGGAACGTCTAGGATTAAAAGATCATCTATCTGTGCAGCGCTCAAATGGCCTTCGTGCAATGGTTGAACGAATTAGGTTGAATGCTAAAAGTCAAATAACTTAATTTCGCATTAGATGTTTATAATTTTTTTTATTCCTAAAAGACTGTAAAAGTCTTTTAGGACCTGCTGTGATTTCAACCACTAGCTAACTGATTATGCTTTCGAGCCATGAACTCCTTAGCCGTCTCAACAGCCACAGCTGCATCCCGGCAGTAAGCGTCAGCCCCAACTGCCTTGCTAAATTCTTCATTTAAAGGGGCACCTCCCACTAATACGGTGTAGTCATCTCTAATGCCTTTTTCTATCAACGTGTCTATAACGACCTTCATGTATGGCATAGTTGTCGTAAGTAGTGCGGACATTCCCAGTATATCTGGTTGCTCTGTTTCAAGGGCCTCTAGGTACTTTGTGACATCGTTATTAATTCCTAAGTCTACAACCTCAAAACCCGCACCCTCCATCATCATACCCACAAGATTTTTTCCAATATCATGGATGTCACCCTTCACTGTTCCAATGACCATTTTCCCTACCCTGGGTGCACCCGTGGCAATTAGAAGTGGCTTTAAGATCGCCATTCCGCCTTTCATTGAATTTGCAGATAAGAGAACTTCAGGTACAAAAAGTATACCATCTCTAAAATCATTTCCAACGATAGTCATGCCACCAACAAGCGCTTCAGTAAGAACCCTGTAGGGAGCCCAGTCCCGCTTTAATAGTATGTGAACTCCTTCTTCAATTTCTTCTTTTAGACCATCGTATAAGTCATCAAACATTTGTTCTACTAATTCTTCATCGTTTAGTTCGGATAAAATGATGTCATCTTCATTAGACATAGTAAAATTGCTCCATAAAAACCTTAAATAGGTATTACTTCACAATTGCTGTTATGGAAAAAATCATTCGCGACAATTTGCGACGAATATTGTCACTCTAACGACTTAATTGATAATCTTAATTGAAGTTTACGAATTCTGGTTAAGGTTTTTAATTTTAATCTTTTTACGTCGTGAAATGCGACCAGGTTTAGTTGTTTTTTCAGTTCCATCGGTTTGAGATGAAAAGGCTCCTAAACATTGTGTAATCTGTATGTGAGTTGGGGGGGCTTTAGGTGGCCTACTTTCTAAAGCATATTTCATTTTCTTTAAATGTATGGGGGTTGTGCCGCAGCACCCACCTATTATTTTTGCTCCTGAATCTCTGGCAAGGCATGCATAATCCGCCATTAATTCTGGTGTCCCATCGTAGTGGATGTGTCCATCTTTATATTTAGGTATTCCGGCGTTACCTTTTGCGATTAACGGGTACTTGGTTTGTTTGAAACCAAGTACCGTGCGTAATAGATCTGATGCTCCCACACCGCAGTTTGCCCCATAAGCTATTAAATTCTTGTTTAAAGTTTGAATCAATGTAGTCATTTGCGTCGTAGTTAAACCCATCATTGTCCTGCCTGAGCTATCAAAACTCATAGTTCCACACCAAGGCATATTTGCTAACTCCGCAGCCTTAACAGCAGAAATAAATTCTTCTTTAGCGGATATTGTCTCTATCCATAAAACATCAACCCCTCCAGCTTTTAAACCTTCAGCCTGTTCATGAAAAATTTCTATAGCGAGTGCTTCACTTAAGTCACCAATTGGAGAGAAAATTTCACCTGTTGGCCCCATTGAACCAGCCACCACAACTGTTCGATTTGTTCTGGCTGAAGCTTCTTGGCCTAATTCAGCAGAAGTTTTTGAGAGTGAGAATGCGCGTTTTTCAGCGCCATGCAATTTCAGTCGTGAGGCATTGGATCCAAACGAGTTAGTAAGAAATAGATCACATCCAGAGTCTATTGAGCTTTGATAAAGACTTTTTATTAAATTAGGTTTAGATTCATTCCAAATTTCTGGTGAATCGCCTGATAATAAGCCCATTTCAAAAAGTTGTGTACCTGTCGCTCCATCGGCTAACAACCAAGGCTTTTTTCTTAATAATAATTCTAATTTATTATCTTTTTTTATTTTTTTAGTCATACTTCTCACTAATAAAATTTATTTTCTGATAGCCTATTTTAATTATGTATATAATAAAAGTTATTTTAAGATATAATTAATGTTATGTATTAAATAATAATAAAAACATGAAATTTAATGCCTCCTAAATCCTTGTGTGAAACATTTCTGTAGAATAAGGTAAGATCTGATTGATTTAGCTAAAATCATAACCCGTAGCGTGCATCGTGCATTAACTAATGGAGATCGAAGTGGCTCGTAGAAAAAAAATATACGAAGGTAAAGCCAAAACCCTTTTTGAAGGACCAGAACCTGGTACACTGGTGCAATATTTTAAAGATGATGCAACGGCTTTTAATGCAGTTAAGCATGAAATTATTGATGGAAAAGGTGTAATTAATAACCGTATTAGTGAGTACTTTATGGTAGGTTTGGGTCAGATAGGTATCCCCACACATTTTATAAAAAGATTGAATATGAGGGAGCAACTAATAAAGGCGGTAGAGATAGTACCGTTAGAAATTATAGTGAGAAATTTTGCGGCTGGGACTCTGTCAAAGAGGTTAAATATTAAAGAGGGAACCGCCTTACCCCGGCCAATAGTTGAATTTTCATTAAAAGATGATACTCTTGGGGATCCATTAGTTCCAGAAGAGTACATAATTGCTTTTAATTGGGCTTCTCAGCAGGAAATTGATGACATCGTAGCCCTTGCCTTAAGGGTAAATGATTTTATTTCTGGAGTTATGTACGGTGCGGGAATAAAACTTATTGATTTTAAAATTGAGGTTGGAAGAGTTTTTGATAATGATTTTCAACGGTTAGTTGTGGCAGATGAAATAAGTCCTGATAGTTGCAGGCTTTGGGATTTAGACACGGGAAAAAAACTTGATAAAGATGTATTCAGAGAAGATTTGGGTAATTTGAGGGATGCCTATACTGAAGTTGCAGATAGGCTTGGGGTTATGCCAAAGATAAGCGTAGGAAGTAAAAAACCAACGTTGGTAAAATAAAAGAAACCTCAACGGTTTCCCTTTAAACTTTTAATGGAGAATAGTGATGAAAGTTCGTGTTCATGTTATGCCAAAAGACGGCCTTCTTGACCCTCAGGGAGAGGCAATCAATATAGCACTAGTAAATATGGGATTTGCAGAGGTTAAAAATGTTAGACAAGGAAAGGTAATTGAACTGGAGCTTGAGGAAGAAGATAAAATAGTAGTGAAAAATAGGGTTGCGGATATGTGTCAAAAACTACTGGCTAACTCTGTAATCGAAAGTTTTCAAGTAGAAGTGATATGACTAAGGTTGGAATTATTATATTCCCTGGTTCAAATTGTGACAAAGATCTTGGGGAAGGTTTGGTGGCTACAGGGTTTGACGTTGAATATATTTGGCACAAAAACACTGAGTTACCTAACAACTTAGATCTCATTGCCATACCTGGTGGGTTTTCGTTTGGAGATTATTTAAGATGTGGAGCTATTGCTGCAAAGTCTCCAATTACAGAAGTAGTTTTAAAGTTTGCTAAAGAGGGGGGGTATTTGCTTGGAATATGTAACGGTTTTCAGGTGCTCTGTGAGTCAGGTTTGTTGCCTGGTGCCTTGGTGGGAAATGTAGGTTTAAAGTTTATATGCCGCCAAGAGTCCTTTTTGGTAGAAAACTCTGATAGCATTTTTACAAGTAATTATCATCCTGGCCAAGAAATAAACTTACCAATTGCTCACCATGATGGTAATTACATTGCAGACGCTGAAACAATTTCTGAACTAGAAGATAATGGAAGAGTTGTTTTTAAATATTTAGAAAACCCTAATGGATCTATTAATAATATAGCTGGAATTCTGTCAAAAAATAAGAGGGTGTTAGGTATGATGCCTCATCCTGAGAGAGCTGTAGATAAAATTCACGCCAGTAACGATGGACGAAACCTGTTTTCATCTTTACTTGAGTCTTTTAAATGATTTTGACCAATTTTGTTGAGTAGTTCTCTTGTAGGTAGTACTACTTATTAAATGATTATCATTTTTTTAAATTTATGTATTTAATAATAGTACAATACAAACAAAAATTATTAGTATTCAGTTTTGTATTAATTGGACTAATAGTTCTTTTTTTATCAAACTCCTTCTTTACTGAGAGATTTGCAGAGGTAACTAAGACACAAAGTCAGTTGCGAGCGGTTAGACAGTCAAATGCAATAATAGGGGAGTTAAAAAGAAATCAGATTGTTCCCTTTCTATTATCACAAGACCCTGTGATAATTTCTGGACTCTTAACTGGTAAATACACAATTATTTCAGAAAGATTAACAGATTTTGCGAGTGAAATAGGTTTAAGTGAATTAAGACTTTTTGATTTTAATGGTAATATAGTTGCATCATCTAAAGCTAACTTTACTAAAGGAGCCGCGATGATAGAACTACGTTTGCCGACTGCAAATAATAAATCCACTATTTTTAAAACTGAACAGCTAAATCATCAAAACTTTAAGTTTTCATACCTCCGTCCGATTGTTGATAGAGGGGAAAGTATTGGTTATATTGCAGCCGATATAAATTTAAACCAGTTTGAAGAAAGATGGCAGTCCCCCTTTGAAGCTGTCCTGATTTCTGACGCAAACGGACAGGTCGTAATATCAACTGAAAGACGCTGGAAAGGAAAAAATGTTTCTGAGGCGCTTCTCTTGGAAGGGCCTAAGACCGCAATTAACCAGGCTTTTCACTTGGCTGGTGGTTACCTTGAGTTAAACAACTTGAGTAATTTTCTTGATGGACAGGCTGTTATGAGAGTTGATGTTAATATACCTTATAACAGTTGGAGGCTTTCTTCATTTTCTAGTTATAAAAGTGTACGAGAACGCGTGAATGCTATTCTAGCAATAGAGATAATGGTTTTTTCAATTATAGTTGCATTGTTGTTTTATAGTTTGAACCGACAAGCTCAGTCTCAGACAGTTGCTCTTAAAAAAGAGTCTGATGAGTTAAGGGCATTAAATTTGTTATTAAAAGATGAAATATTAATTCGTAAGAAAGTAGAAGAAAACTTAGAAGTTGTGGAGCAAAGCTTAATTCAATCACAAAAACTTGCTGTTCTTGGTGAGATGTCTGCCGCAGTAAGCCATGAACTTAATCAACCCCTTGCCGCGATGAAGACGTATTTGGCAGCAGCAAAACTTCTTTTTGATCGAAGACGAACGCAGGAGGCTCTTTCATCTTTACAGCGAATCGATGATTTAATTGAGAGAATGAGTGTGATTACCAAACAATTGAAATCACATGCAAGAAAAGTAAGTGATTCATTGGTGAAAATAGACCTAAGAGAGGTGATAAATAACTCAATCGCAATAATGGAATTAAATCTCAAACAAAATATAATTACTATAGAGCTAAATTTAGGTAAAACTGAGGTCTTAGTCTTAGGTGATCCAATAAGGCTAGAGCAAGTGTTAATTAATCTGATCAGGAATGCTCTGGATGCGGTCAAGGAGGAAAGTAAGCCTATGATCGAAATTAGTTTATTAATTCAGGAGAATGCAATTTTAAGGATTTCAGACAATGGTACTGGCATTGAAGACTTAGATAATCTGTTTGAGCCATTTTATACTACCAAAGATGCTGGTGATGGATTAGGTCTAGGACTATCAATTAGTTCCAGCATAATTACTGATTATGGAGGTCGGTTAACTGCGAGAAACAGTGAAACTAAGGGTGCAATATTTGAGATCGAACTGCCACTATTGAGAGATGATAATTTTAACACTTTAATTAAAGATAATTAGCACGAAAACGAGGTTTTTATAATGTTTCTCGGTTTTAAGGTTGCCATTATAGATGATGAAAAAGATATCAGAGAGTCCATTTCACAGTGGTTGACACTTACGGGGTATGAAACATCTGTTTTTTCAGATGCTGATAGTGCCTTAAAAGTTATTGGTAATGGTTATCCTGGAGTTGTTATAACTGACATTAGGATGCCAGGGCTGGGTGGAATGGAATTATTAAAGCGTTTAAGCCATATAGATCCACAAATTCCAGTAATCTTAATTACGGGCCACGGGGATGTCCCCATGGCTGTTGAGGCTATGCGTATTGGCGCATATGACTTTTTAGAAAAACCATTTGAACCTGAAAAAATTAGTGAATTGACCTTAAGCGCAATGAAATTAAGACAATCGTCTTTAGAGCTTGAGAAACAAAAAAAAGACTTCTCTGGGTTAAACAATGATTTAACAAAGCTAGTTGGGGTTAGTTCATTATGGAAAGGAGTAACAGAGAAGTTGTCAGACATAGGGTCAGCCAATAGACATTTGCTAATTAAGGGTGAAACGGGTGTAGGGAAAACAATGCTGGCGCATATTTTTTCTCGAGCTAACCCACGATCCAAGAAAGACCCCTTGATATTAAGCTGTAATATGTTTCTTAGTCCAGAGGTTGTGGATAATTCATCTTTTTTATCCTTAGTTTCAGAAAAACTTTTACTTATTGAGTCGGTTCGTGGCGGTGATCTTGTTTTAGAAGATATAGAGAGATTACCGAAACAGTTTCAGGACTGGTTGTTAAAGTTTTTAAATAATCAAGTAGGTTCTGAAACACGAATTATTTCTATTGATAATTCAATTTCTAAGGATGGTGCGTCGAACAATACACTAAGAAAAGATTTGTATTTTCGGTTGGCAGATCTTGTTATTGATATCCCGCCCCTTCGAGAGAGGCCTGAAGACATTCTCGCTTTATTTAATCATTACCTTAGTCAATTTTCATTAGAATATGAACTCCAAGAAATTCAATTGACGACGGATGATGTTTTTAAAATATCACAATTTCCGTGGCCAGGTAATACACGTCAGTTAAAAAGCGTTGTTGAGAGATTTGTTTTAGGTAATCGAAGAGGTTATTTATCGCTTTCGTCGATTTTAATTGATGATAATTCAAAAATGACGTTGAGTTATAATTATGAAGGTCGCCCTCTAAAGGAATATGTTGATTCATTTGAAAAAATGTTGATAACGAATGCTATGCAAAGGTATCAAGGTTCGATTTCTTTTGTTATGAAAGAGCTTCAGTTGCCCAGGCGAACATTAAATGAAAAAATGGCAAAGTATAATTTGCAAAGATCTGATTATATTTAATTAGTACCTTGGCAATAAAATCTAATTAATTTCATGAAAAATTACATTCATTAATTTTTATATTGTAATTGGTAGGCAAAGAGATCTATTGTATTTTATGAATGCTTGTGAAGGAAAGTCACTAGTTTTTAATGAATTTTCTGAGAACCCGCTGATTTTAGTCGAGCTGTTCTTAGACATAATAGGCACTTGTGTCTGT
>Ga0209482_1000926_pt1 | contig 22608 bp, 10 predicted proteins | sample CoawatmetaG10DNA_FD_187512 | JGI IMG/M metagenome (GOLD analysis project Ga0209482, IMG submission 187512) | Marine microbial communities from the West Antarctic Peninsula - Coastal water metaG104-DNA (SPAdes) (version 2) | ecosystem: Environmental > Aquatic > Marine > Coastal ...
GATTCTTCAAAACTTAAGATTAAAACAAGAAAATTTAACTAAAAACAAAACAATTAATTATTATGGGACAAATTTCTCCTGTGTTTGGAAGTGTAATACCTTCTCAAAAACAACAATTGCTAGCTGGAAACTACCTAGCATTTAATGCTGGTGCGAATGATTTCGTACAGCAATACCTACCTGAAGTATATGAAGCTGAGGTAGAAAGATACGGAAATAGAACTTTAAACGGTTTCTTACGTATGGTTGGCGCTGAAATGCCAATGACATCTGATCAAGTAATTTGGTCTGAACAAAATAGATTACATGTATCTTACACTGGTGTTAGCTTACTAGCTGGTGCTGTTGCAAATATTTTCAGTATTCCTACTGGACTTGCTGCTCAGCCTGGTTCTGCAGTTAATATCGCTGTTCAAAATGCAATATTTCCTAATGACACGGTGGTCATTATGGATCCTGCAACTGGAAATACTAAAAAAGGTATTGTAGCTACTGTAGCTGCTGGTGCGGGTACAGACACTATCATTACAATTCTTAACTTTACTCAAGCTAACTTTGCTGTTGGAAATGGTGGTTTTGCTACTTCTGCTGCTGGTGCTGGAACGCTTAAGATATTCGTTTACGGATCTATCTTTGCAAAAGGAACAGTTGGACCAACTAATACTGGTAACGTAGCTAACTCTGTTAAGTCTATTACTCCTCAGTATACTCAATTTTCTAATCAACCAATAATCATAAAAGACTCATTTGAAATAAATGGTTCTGATATGGCTCAAATCGGTTGGGTAGAAGTTGCAACTGAAGATGGTACATCAGGATACTTATGGTATCTAAAAGCTGAATCTGAAACAAGATTACGTTTTGATGACTATTTAGAAATGGCGATGATTGAAAGTGAATTAGCTGCTGCTGGTTCTGGATTTGCAGCTGGATCAGTTGCTGTACCAGGATTTACTGCTGCTGGTGGTGCTGCTGTTGCTCATGGTTCTCAAGGTCTTTTTGCTGCTATTCAAGCAAGAGGTAATGTTTTAGCTGGCTTCTCTGGAGGTACAGGTATTTCTGACTTTGATCAAGTTCTTAAGAACTTAGATACTCAGGGAGCTATCGAAGAAAACATGCTTTTCTTAAATAGATCTTTAGATTTAGATTTTGATGATATGCTAGGGCAAATCTCTGCTGGACAAGCTGGAGGTACTGCTTATGGTTTATTTGAAAACTCTGAGGATATGGCACTTAACCTAGGTTTTTCTGGATTTAGAAGAGGTTCTTATGACTTCTACAAAACTTCATGGAAATACTTAAATGACGCTTCTACAAGAGGTGCTGTTGCGGTAAGTGGAATCGAAGGTGTATTAATACCTGCTGGAACTTCAACTGTGTATGACCAACAACTTGGTACTAACATAAGAAGACCATTCTTGCACGTTAGATATAGAGCTTCTCAAACAGAAGATAGACGATACAAAAACTGGATCACAGGATCTGCTGGTGGTGCTTACACTACAAGCTTAGATGCTATGCAAGTTAACTGGTTGTCTGAAAGATGTTTAGTTACTCAAGCTGCGAATAATTTCGTATTATTCCAAAACTAAGATTGCTTTAAAGTTTATCCCTGTCTTATTGGCAGGGATACTCTTTATTTTTACTAATTATATTATATCATATCATGTCAAAAACAAAAGAAATTAAAGCCCCTAAATGGGAGATAAAAGATAGAACGTACTATCTAACAGGAGGTTCAACCCCCTTAACATATACACTAGCATCAAAAAATTCATCGAGATCGCCACTTATGTGGTTTGATGAATCTAACGGCGTACAAAGAGAAATTAGATATGCAACTAATCAATCATCTCCATTTGTTGATGAACAAAAAGGAGAAGTAACATTAGGTCATATCATTTTTGAAAACGGCGCTTTAACAGTTGCTAGGGAAAAACAAAATTTACAAAAATTACTTTCATTGTATCATCCAAAAACCGGTGAAATATTTGCCGAATATCAAGCTGAAGTAGAAGCTGAAGATGATATGGAATATATAAATCTAGAAATAGATGCTCTAGTAGCAGCAAGAGAGATGGAGATTGACCATGCTGAAGCAATATTAAGAGTTGAAAAGGGAAGTGCTGTTACAACAATGAGCTCTAAAGAGCTTAAAAGAGACTTGTTAATTATGGCTAAAAATAATCCTAATTTATTCTTAACATTAGCTAGTGATGAAAATGTTGGCTTAAGGAATGTTGGAATTGTAGCCCAAGAACAAGGTATTATAAAACTTTCTCAAGATCAAAGAGAATTCTTGTGGGGAACTAATGATAGAAAATTAATGACTATACCATTTGATGAAAACCCTTACTCAGCACTAGCTGCTTGGTTTAAATCTGATGAAGGTGTAGAAGTTTATAAAACAATTCAGAAAAAGTTACAATAACATGTGACTATAATTATAGTGAAGGGTCGCTTAAAAACGGCCCTGTCATTATTAACTAAAATATTAAAATGGCAATAAGCGTAAATAATGTATATCAAACCGTTTTATTAATACTAAATAAAGAGCAGAGAGGATACATGACGCCTCTAGAGTTTAATAAAACAGCTATTCAATCTCAATTAGAAATATTTGAAACATATTTTGATAGCTTAAACCAACAAATACGTGTGCCACAAACAAATGCAGACTTTGCAGATAGAGTCGTAGGTATTGACGAAAAAATGTCTGTATTCAAAGAGTTTGGAAACGCTACTTCAATTGCCTCTAGCAACGTTTTTAATCTTCCTCAACAATTTTCAGGTTCTACACCTTTACTAGGACGAACAACCACTCCAGCTAGCACAACGGCAGCTACAACAGCATACGTTATACAAAATACAACAGCTACAGAAATAGCCAACGGAGTTGTAGAAGTTTTTGAAAATGGAATTCAATTAGCTACTACAGATTACACGTTAACAGGAACTACTATAAATTTTAATATTCAACCAATTTCATTAGGCAATATTATAGTTGTTAATGTTTATCCTAAACAATTCTATAGATTAGGAAGTTTATTTTACACTCTTGGAGCGTTGCCAACACAAGAACTAGAAAGAGTAGATAGAAGTGAATTATTCCATTTATTATCTTCAAAACTAACTGCTCCAACCATAACATATCCTATATACGTATATGAAAATAACAAAATAACTGTATCACCTGTTGCAGTAAATCAAGGAATTTCAACTTCCTATATTAGAAAGCCATTAGATCCTACTTGGGCTTTTAGTCAATCAGGCACCGGGCAGTATACTTTTACTTCTCAAACTTCATGTAACTTTGAACTCCATCCATCTGAACAAACTGAGTTAATTCTTAAGATATTATTATATGCTGGAGTTGTTATTAAAAGTCCTGAGATAATACAGGTTGCAGCTCAGCAAATTGCACAAGAACAAAATAATCAAAAAAGCTAAGATATGCCAATACCTGATGGTGGCTTGCTCACCGAAACTAACAGACAATATTACGCTGGAAATCAGCAGCAAACTGTTTTAGCAACAGCAGCCAATCAATCTTTTACTAGTACTTTTAATACAGACTTAGTTGTTGGTGCTGGAAACTATTCTGATCCTGGCTCCAATGGTTATAATGTAAATAATTTTAAAGTTTACTTGAGTGCAAACGCTCAAACATGGACTGAGCTTACGCCAATTAGTACTGATTTTGATACCACAGCTAATGCTACGAGCGCTGGAAGTCAACCCGTAGTAACTATAACTGCCAATGCTAATGTTTTAGGTGGAAGTGTATTTGCTTTAGTAAATAAATTAACTGGATTAGTTTATGGAACTATTGTAACTAAAACTAATGCTGGAGTTGTTGATACTCTTACTTTAAATCAAAACTTACCTGCAGTTGGAATACCTGTTAATACGGTACTAAGTATTCGTAGAATCAGCGTTTGGTCAATGATCGGTAATATAATAACTGTAGCGGGTTCTCTTACAATAAATACATATTTAAGAATATCTTTAACTCAAGAAGCTTTGTGGAATTCACATGGTAGTTATGAGTATACTAGATTAACTGATGTTATTGATAATTTTTTAGTAGCTTACGTAGGCGTTGGGAAACTTATACCAAGTATAAAAAGAACAGATGTTATATTCCATGCTAGGCGTGGTTTACAAGAATTTAGTTATGATACTTTAAAAAGCATTAAGTCTTCAGAGCTTACCGTTCCACCAAGCTTAAGCTTAACCATACCTCAAGATTATGTTAATTATACAAGTATAGGTTGGGTTGATAATCTAGGTGTTTTACATCCTATATATCCTACTAATAATTTGAATCAAAGTCCATACCGTACGCCAACTCAAGATAATCTAGGAAATCCAGTACAGGATAGCAACGACAGTAATACAGAGGTTACATCTCAAATGAATGCTACGTGGAATGCTAATAATCCAAGAAATATTAGTGGAGGTTTTGTTAATGATTTGAACAATGCTAACACCGTATTTGATCAAAGTGTTTATGGAGCAAATTTAGGTCAAAGATACGGATTAGAACCACAAACAAGTCAAAAAAATGGTTGGTTTAAAATAAACGAAAGAGAAGGAACTTTTAGTTTTACAAGTAATTTAGCTAATAAATTAATATTATTACAATACATCTCTGATGGCAATGCTTATGATTTAGATGCTAGAATACCTAAGATGGCAGAAGAAGCTCTCTACGCTCATATAATACATGCTATACTAGCTACGTCATCTGGTGTTCAAGAATACATAGTAAGAAGATTTAAACAAGAAAGAAGTGCTAAACTAAGAAATGCTAAAATTAGATTATCTAATCTTAAGACCGAGGAAATAACTCAAGTTATGAGGGGTAAATCTAAATGGCTTAAATTTTAATTAAATGGCAGAAATAAAAAACAGCTTCCTAAGATCCAAGATGAATAAAGACTTGGATGATAGATTAATACCTAATGGTGAGTATAGAGACGCAAGAAATGTATCTATAGGTAAATCAGAATCTGCTGATGTTGGTGCTTTAGAAACTGCTTTAGGGAATTTTAAAGTTCTTTCAAGTAATATAGATTTTGTACAAGCAACAGCAATTGGTAGTTTTTTTGCAATTAATATTTCTAACACATCATCAACTATAGGAAATGTTATAGTTAGTGGTAATAAAGAAAACAATGCTGCAGGAGGAAATGCTATTATTGGAATGACTGCTTTTGAACAAATAAATGGTCAAACACTTTCAAAACAAAGCCTTGTAAATCAAGTTAGGTTTCCATTCCCAGTGGCTAATCAAACTTTAATACAAGTAGCTACGCCTTTTACTACAACTGTAGGTAATTCATATCGATATTTTGGTGGTAATACACGAGTTTTAGATGCTTCAGGAAAGTATAATGGATCTATATTTTTATCTGGAAATTATGTTACTAACACAACGGGTGGATTTGTCAACATAGAAACTGGTATGGATATAACACTTATTTCTGGTTCCGGAGATTCAGGAGTTGGTGCTAGGACATGTACTGGAGCTGCTTATGATGCTGTAAGTGATACTACAAACGTTTCGTATTCTTCTACCTCTACAAGTGAGGTTGGTACACCTGGTAATGGATTTAAATTCTTTTGGCCTTTAGAAGTAATAGGTTATATAAGTGATAAATCAACTAATTCAATATATACTTTTTTAACAGATAACAATACTGCATTAGGAACTTACGCCGCAACAACAGGTTTAGGGTCACATCATTATATAACTAAATATGTTCCTGATGGACAAGGAGGAGGAACTTATGAAATATTATTATCTGGTAGTTTTTTAAACTTTTCCCAACAAGCACTTATTACAGGTGTTAGTATAATAGAAAATCTTTTATTTTGGACAGATAATAGGAATCAACCTAGAAAAATAAACGTAAGTAATTCTCTTGGTTATTATACAGAAGAAAATCAAATATCTGTAGCAAAATACAGCCCATATAATCCTATAAGTTTATTAAATAAGGTTAAAAAAATATCAACACCAGTTGCTGCTTTGAATAAAGTAACTGTTGCTAATAATACTGGTATTGAGCTTGGCATGAATGTTATTGGACCGAGCATTGTTGCTACAGATTACATTTACGTAATTAGTATAGATGCAACAACAATTACTTTTAATGCTGAAGTTAGTGTGGCAAGTGGCGATGAATTAACATTTCTAGGCACTACTATGACTGGAGCAGATATATCTACATTTTTTAATGGAGTACAAATGCCAGCTACAACAACGTGGCCAGGTGATCCAGATTATTTAGAAAGTAGATTTGTAAGATTTAGTTATAGATTTCAGTTTGATGATGGCGAGTACTCTATAATGGCACCATTCACTCAAATAGCTTATATACCTAAGCAAAAAGGTTATTTTATAAATGGTGATGAAGACTCTGCTTATAGAAGTACTATAGTAGATTTTATGGAAAATGGAGTTCAAAACGTTGATTTAGTAGTTCCTCTTCCAGATACAGGTGTAAACCTTGTAGCTAAAGCAAATTATAAAATAAGAAATATAGATATACTATATAAAGAATCAGACGGTTTAGCAGTTAAAGTATTAGATACTTTAGATATTTCTTCAGATTTTTCTACAACTGTTACAAATTCTTATGTTTATAATTACCAATCACGAAAACCATATAGAACGTTAGCTCAAGCACAGACTGTAAGAGTATACGATAAAGTTCCTACAAGAGCTCTTGCTCAAGAAACAGCTGGGAATAGAATTATATATGGAAATATTCAAACACAGCATACTCCTCCTTCAAACATAAATTATTTTGTTACTAGTGGAGATAAAAACACAACCACACAGACTAATTGGGCCGAATATCCTAATCACTCATTAAAGCAAAATAGAAATTATCAAGTTGGATTCATCTTATCTGACAAATATGGTAGATCTTCATCTGTTATATTATCCTCTGTTAAAACAGATGGACAAGCTAACGCTGGAATTCAATATGGTGGATCAACTGTTTATACCGCTTATGACTCTACATCTTCTGATGTTAGAAATTGGTTTGGTGAAGCTTTACAAGTTGTTGTTGAAGATACTATAACACAAGTTGAAAACGTAGGTAGTGGAGCACCAGGGTTGTATGCGGAAACAATTGGAGCTGGGTATAATACATTTAGTACAACTTCAAAACCAATCATAAGTATAGCTACAGCTACTTCAGCTGATAATCTAGCTGTTACTAATAACAAATCTTTAATACTAGGATCTTCTCCAAACCCATCTATTTCACAAGGAGCTATTGTTTCAGGTGAAGGCATCATAGGTTCTCCTTATGTTAAAACTGTTTTAAGTGGAACAAGCTATGTATTAAGTTCTGCTCAAACAATACTTGCGAATAGAACTTTAACATACACATCTAATAAATATACTTTTACTCTAGTTGCATCAACAACAGCTGTAACAGCCGGTACTTCTAATGGAACTACTATAGTTATTGGTGCTAATTCAATTATAACAGTTGGTATGGCTGTAATTGGGACTGGGTTAGCAGTTGCGCCAAAAGTTGTTTCAATAGCTTCAAACACATTGTCTATTGTTATTAGCGCAAGTGTTACAAATCTAGCATCGGCAACAACTTTAACTTTTTATTCAGCTAATATCCCTGTTATTGGTTCTTATTTAAGAGGCCAGTATATAGATTTTACAGAGGTTTTAGGTATTGAAGATTTTACACCTATAATATCGATAATAACTAAACAACCCGTTAATCCTGACATATATCTACAAACAGAACCACAAACTCCAGATAATAAATATGCTTATACGTTAGGATCAAATGCTGGTTATAATGCTACTGGATGGTATTCTTATAAGGTAGTTGTAAGACAACAAGAACAAGACTATTACAATGTTTATCTTCCAGGTATATTAAAAGGTTATCCTGATCAAACCGGGGTTTCAACTAGTCCATATCCAATACCTTTTCCAGGTGATCCCATAGGTTCTACTTCTAATATCGTTTTAATAAATGATAATATAAATAAAGTTCCTAGAGATTTATCCGAAGTTGGTCCTGATCAAAAACAATTTAGAAGTTCTGTTCAGTTATTTGGTAGGGTGCAAAACACTGTTGTAGGTGTCGATACAGATGCAGCGAAAAACAATATACAATATTATCCTGGAACAAGCACGGATACAGCAATTAGTATTGCAACAACTGAAGATTCTAATATGGAATTTGCAAATCTTAGTGCAGAAGGTCAAGCTAATATATATCAAATAGATAGTAAACCTTTAATAGCTAGATTAGCAACTTCAACTGGTATTGGTGTAGTCACAAATGCTACGGCTAATTTAAATATGCAGCCTTTTTTAGCTATATATGAAACAGAACCTCAAGAATCTTTATTAGATATATTTTGGGAAACAACTGAATCAGGTTTAATAGCTGATTTAAATGCAGATGTATTAAACGGATTTGACGGTCCAACTGGATTTAGCTCATTAGGTTTAGACTTTGATGAATCAAAAGTCACTGGAAATTTTATAACTAATTATTTTTACCCTGTAAATGCTGCAGGCGCTGAACTTCCACAAGATCCAAGTAATGCTGGTATACCTATGACTTTTACAGCTGTTGATCAAAATGACGTAAACAGTACGGCTAAGTTTGATATATTTCAAAACACAGTTCCTGGTGTAGACTTTGGAAGATACAAGATTAAATTATTATCTGATTTTGTTTATCTCAATAATTCTCTTATAACTGATAAATATACTTTTACTTTTGCTGTTAAATATGAAAGTGAACCTACCGCTACTTTGCAAAAAGTTTTAGCTATGTCAAATGTAACTCCTTCTTTTGTCGACTCAGTTCCCTTTGATAACAAAATTGTTGCTACTAATGTAGCAGCCGTTGTAACAAGAAGTGCTGTGAATGGATCTAGTAATACTTCAGGTACACCTCCAATTAATACCACTGGATTATTTTATAGTATAACTCTTCAAAAAAATGCTTCTGATAATTCTGTAGTAACTTTTTTTACAATAAACTCTTTAACAGGCGCTTTAACTAAATCTCTTAGTACACCTGTAGGTAATTATAGTGTAACTATAAGAGTAGACGATGCTTACGATCCTAGTGCTTCGCCAGTTCTTGGTACTGGAACAAAATTTACACAAAACATACAAACTGTTACTGTCGGTCCTCCACCTGTGAATGAAGGGGATGGAAGTGGTAATTCAACTTGTAAAAATATTGGTAGCCCAGGAAATGCTGCTACAAATCAAATATCTTGTCCAAAAAGTTCTGTTCAAAAACAAGGAGTTTGGTACATGGCAGCAACAGCTTTAGATCTTACTTTTGACTCTGGAACAAATACTTATCCTAATTTCACTAGTGGTAGTGTTACAAGTGATCTTCCTGTTACGCCTTCAGCTCCAGTATCAGGTGGAGGTTTTGATTCTAATTACGTATTTAGATTAGGAACAAAATCTTTAGAATCTGGTACTATTGTTTTTTCTTGTAATATTCAACAAAATTTTACAAATAACAATGGTGGTTTTATAGCTAACGCAAATGGTGGAACAAATTGGCAAGTTTATTATAGAGCTAACGCTTCTTCTAATTGGGTATCTACTCCTTTAGACATTAATAATTGGTCTGACGCAGTCTCACAGCCATTATTAATAGAAAACGCCAATGTAGGTACTGGTAATGTATGGAGACAAATGGTTTTTGCATATGATCTTGTAGGTGAATATTGTATTGTAGCTGAAAATGCAAGTACTAATAGTGCTTCTGTTGATGCAGACACTGTTTGTGCGTGGGTAAATTCTAATGATTTATATTATAACACTTGTATTGTGCAAAATGGTGATAATGTTACTACGTCATCAAATCCTAAAGCTTACCAATATTGGCTACCTTCAACTCCTTCAGCAGCTTATAATTGTGCTCAAACTGGAAACTCTGTTTATTATGCTCCTCATCCTTATGCTAATTATGTTTCTACTTTTTATAATGCCGCTGATTTAGTTACTGTGTGGACTCCAACAGCTGGGTATTATAGCTATAAAACAGCAGCTACGGGAAGTCCTCCAACGCCTTTTTCCACCGCTCCTACAGAAACACGTGTTACAGCTAGATTTAATACAGCTGGTTTAAAGATTGATGCAGGAACTGGAATAGCAGGTTTTACATATCCATGTTCTACCACTGAAAAATATGCATTATGGTGTACTGTTACATGTGCACATCCTTTTGTTTCATCGTATTAAAGTAATAAACCAATAAAATAAGTGATAATAAATTATGGCAGCAACACTTGAGCTAAAATATTTCAATACATTCTGGTTAAAAAAGATCAAGGCTGTGACAGATGTAGAGACCACTACTATTGCAAACAATATAACCGCAGGCGCGGCTAGTACAATAGCAACAATAACTCTTACTGCTAATGATAATTTATTTAAAATTGGAGCAGGTCAAACGGTTTCTAATACTACAACTGCTTTTTCTCCAGCAGAAGTTAAAGTTGTTTCTATAACAGGACAAACATTAGTTTTAGCGTCTGCTCAAACAGTTGCCGTTGGAGACGTACTTGTTTTCACGGGTAAAGCTGATATTTTGCAAATACCAAAAGCTTATACAAGTAGTTCAAACACAGATGATTGGTATATTGAAGAAGCTAGAATTAGAGGAGGTTACAACAACACGTCGGTTGACTTAGGAGCTAAAGCCTACATAGTAGAGGATGACCCTAACAATCAAAATAGATTTAATGCGTTAATATACTCAGGGGTTTTTAATTCAAGAACTGGTGTTAATGATACGAATCAATTTTCAGTTGCACAAGACATAACTAAAGCAACTGATCCAGCGAACGGATCGATACAGAAGCTTTATGCTGAAGATACTAACTTAATTATATTTCAAGAAAATAAAGTAAGTAGAGCTTTAATAGATAAAGACGCTATATACTCTGCAGAAGGTAATGCTTCAATAACATCAAGTCAATTAGTTATTGGTCAAGTTGTTGCTTATGCTGGCGAGTATGGTATATCTCAAGACCCGTTTAGTTTTGCAGTATACGGTTATAGAAAATATTTTACTGACAGAAAAAGAAATGCTATACTAAGATTATCAAGAGATGGTATAACTGAAATATCTTCTTATGGTATGCATGATTTCTTTAGAGATGCTCTGTCTGATTCAGCTACAAACAAAGTGGTCGGTGGTTGGGATATACATAACCAAAATTACGTTGTTTCAATACAACAACCTTCAACAGGTTTTTCAGATGTTAATAATCAAACTGTAACATTTGATGAAAGTGTTTTAGGGTGGACAAGTAGATTTACTTATAAACCTACCTTTATGGTAAATGTAGGTGCAAACTTCTTTTCTTATGATAAAGGAATTATATATCAACAAAATTTAAATGCTACGGCAACTTCAACTTCTTGGCATGGTTTAGTTTCTAATTCTACAGTAACAGTAGTTTTAAACGCTCAACCATCTGTTGTTAAAAGCTTTAAAACAATAAATTACGAGGGAACTAATGCTTGGCAGGTGACTTCATTGATTGCTAGCTCAGGAGATGTTGCTTTTGATATTGGTAAATATTCTGAAATAACTAATTTATCTGGTCTTGAAGCAGATTTATTTGCAAATAATTTTAAGAAAAAAGAAAATAAGTTTTTTGCTAATATACTTAATAATAGTCCTGTAAACCAAGGTGAGGTTCTTTTTGGTAATTCAATTTCAGGTTTAAAAGGATTTTTTGCAACTGTTAAACTAGAAACAGCAACATCTAATTTCCCACAAGAATTGTTTGCAATATCAGTAAACACTAATGAATCATCATACTAAATAAAATGGAAAATAAAAATTTAAAACATATATTATGGCTGTAAGTGCACTCGCGGTTGCTGGTATTGGTGCTGGTATACAAATAATAGGTAGTCTTTTCGGTGGAGGAAAAAGAAGAAGAGCTGAAAGAGCAGCTAGACAAGAAAAAGCTAGATTAGAAGGTAAACTAAGTCAATTAGAGAAAAGTAGGCAAGCTATTATAAATCCTTATGCTGGGGTAAAAGATATTTCAAGCATGGCTAAGAATTTAAGTGGTATGGTTTCTAACCCTTTAGCAAATTTAGGTGTAGCAACTAGCGCTGCTGATATTCAAATAGAGCAAGCTGATATTGCTCTAGCAAATACCTTAGACACATTAAGATCTACAGGAGCAAGTGCTGGTGGAGCAACTGCTTTAGCACAGGCTGCATTGCAAAGTAAAAAAGGTGTTGCTTCAAGTATAGAACAACAAGAGGTTGCAAATGAAAAGCTTAAAGCCGAGGGTCAAATGAAACTTGAACAAATTCAAATGGGTGAAGCAGGAAGAGTACAAAATATTGAAATGAGTGAAGCTGCAAGAATGCAACAAGCTGATGTTTCAGGTAAACAATTTGTTTTTAATGCAAAAGATAAAAGAGAAACAGAACAATTAAATAGAGTGTCTGCTCAAATAACAGGTGCACAACAACAACAAGTTGCCGCTCAACAAGCTCGAGCTTCTAGTCAAGCTGGCTTAATAAGTGGTTTAGGTAATATAGCAGGTTCTTATATAGGAACTTTAAATTAAAAAATAAATATGTCATACGAAAACCCAGTAACAGTAGTTGATACAGAAAGCGCTAAAATTAGAGCTGCAGGAATGGCTAGCTTTGGTCAAAGTGTTGGTGGAGCTATAACGGCTTTAGGAGAAAGACAAAGAGCTGAAGCTAAACAAAGGTTAAAAGAAAACAAAGAGTTATTAAATAATAAAACAAAAAATAACGATGTTTATCAGCAAAATATATGGCAAGCTCAAGATGCTTTTAAAACAGAAGCTGGTTTTGACATAAGCCCACAAGTAAGTGCGCAGTTTAATACATGGGCAGATGAAGGTGCGGATCTAAAAGCTAGGCGAGATGCTTCTGATGATCCAATACTAAGAAGAGAGTTACAAGGTCAAATAAATGTTTATGACAAGTTTTTTTTAGGTGGTGGAATGACTAGTCAATTTGAAAGTTTTACCTCTATGCAATCAACGGTAATGGATAAAGCAGGTCCTGGTAAAGGTGGAACTGTTGGTAATCTATCTTTATCCTCTATAGACAATCAAACTCTTAATGATTTTACTGCAACATCTTCAAATGGAGGAAAAGGACTAACTGTTTCTGGAAATTCCACTACACAAGGTGAAGATGGGAGTTGGAGTCCTTTAAGCTTAAGTGCTAATTTTACTGGAGGAGGAAGCTATAATATGAGTACTATTGGTAATGGCGATTTAGTTACAATACCAGACATGCAAGATGGCGCTCAAGTTGCTTTAGAAAAAGGTGGGTTTGTAGGTAAAGGAAATAAAATAGATCCAACTAGTAGAGAATTTTTAGATAATTATGCTAAAATGGAAGATGGAAAATCAGTTATGACTACAAGAGTTGTTGCTGGTAAAACAATAGAATATGTAGAGATTGATGAAGAAAAATTTTTGAACACACTAAGTGGAACTTACGATGCTACTATAGCTAGTTACAGTAGAGGAAGTATTCAAGAGGGTGATAGTTCTACAGGGTTAAGACAAATGCAGGCTTATGTTGATGATGTTTTAGATGATATGCCAGAAAGTGATTGGGCAAGGTTTTCTGAATTAACTGGAATACCTTTACTTAAAGATGGTGGAGGCCCAGGATTTACTTTAACGGCTGGGAGTCACGAAATAGAAGGAGGAGATGGTACAGTACTTGATAAAAATTCTTATGATAATTTAAAAAAAGCTTTAGGTATCCAAAAATACTTAGAAGTAGATAAAAAAGTTCAAGGTATTGAAATACCTGCTCCAAAAACTATAAGTGCTGCAGATAAAAGAGCATTAAACCAACAGAAAAGTCAATTAGAATTAGACCAAAAATTAGCAGGAGTTATTGATAAAGCTATTCAAAGTCCAAAAGGAGTTGATCTAGGGTTATATGATTACTTAATGGATGGGGCAAATGCGGAGGCTTTAGATTATGGAGAATTAAAAAGTAAAACTTTTAGAGAAGATATAATACCTGTAACTGAATATAAAGAATGGGTTGCGTCTCAATCAAAAAAAGATTTTTATGCGATGTTTCCAAATGAAAGTCACAGAAATGATGGTGAGTATGAATTTTTAGATAAACAAATTAGTGATAATCCTGATTCTAACTTTATATCTATTAACCCTGACAGACCTCTTGAGTTTTTAGACCCAGAAAGTGCTTATAGAGTGATGATTCAAACTGTGCCAGCATTTAGCGAACTAGAAGTTAGTGATTTATCTAAAGCTAGAGGTGAAAGAGATCTAAAAGAAAGAGATAGAAAGCTAACTCCAGAATATAAAATGAACGAAGAAATAAAACAACTTGGTTCACAAAAGAAATATATTAATTCTCAAAAAAAGGAAGGATTAAGTGGTAAAAGAAAAAGTGGATTAGTGCTTGCTGAAGAATATCTTGCCAAGATAGAAGCGATTAAAGAAAAATATAAGAAATAAAATCATTTTATGGAAATTTATATAGTAAATGGTGTAGAAATAGATCTTTCTGAATTTACACCTGAGGAAAAAACTTATTTTCTTGAAAAATACAAAGACGCTGTTAAAAAAGAAAGCGAGCCAGTAAAGAAAGACCCTGTAGTAGAGGATGCGTCTGCAGGAAGTATAATAGCATCCGATACGGATTCCAGCTCGGAAGACACTTCTTTGGATTCATCTATAGAGTTTAAAAATCAAACAATTGAAGACTTAAACAAAAACAAAGTTGAATCAGAAGAGTCTTACAAAAGAAAAAGAGCTGAAATAATGCAGGTAGACTATGATGAGATTAGTGAAGTAGATTCTGAACTAGATGCCGTGCAAGATAAAGAAGAACAATTAAGAAAGTTTTTTCAAGGAACAAAAACAAAAATTAGCCCAAGAGAAAACAGAACCTATACTGCAACAGGAGTATTTACATCAGATTACGAAAGCACAGAGCAAGAAAGATTAGATTTTCCAGAATATTTTAATGAGGATGGAGCTTTAAAATCAGAACAAGAAATCAAAATAATAGAAGCTGATTTAGAAAAACAAGAAAAAAGCCTGCTTAATAATCCATTGTACAAGACAATGAAAGAAATAAACGAAAGTTATGATTCAGCAGTTATAGCTAAGTTAGAGCAAGGTGAAAAAAAGTTATCCTATAATGCAACGATTGTTAACGAAGAGTTAAAAGAAATAGATTCAATTTCAAAAAGACTTTTTGGTCGTGGGTTAGCGGATCTTAGTGATTATGAATTTTCTAGTCAAGAAGAAGTTGACAAAGCTAATAGGTTAATTAAAGATGCTGGCGCAAGCTATAAAACTTTACAATCTTTTGATAAAGATGTTAATTCTCTTAAAACTTTTTATAGTAATATAGAAAACAAAAATGCTCAAGCGGCCTATGCTGAAGGATGGAAAGGGGTTTCAAATGAACTAAAACTTGGATGGAGTAATGGTAAATTAAACACTGCTTTAATTTCTTATGATTTAGGTAGACCTTTAAACACAAACGATCTTAACGACACAAAGGAAATTATAAGTACTATAGTTAGAGAAACTAAGTTTCAAAAAGGGTTATTAAATAGTAAAGAATTTGCTGCTTTTACATCGTCTGGAAACTCTGATGAGTTTTTATCTAGTGAACAACTTAGTTTATTAATGAGCTCCGCTGCTGGTCCGGAAATAATGGCTTCACTTGTGGGTAACAGTTTGTCTCAAATGGTTTCTACAGGAAAATATATAGTTCCATCAGCTATAGCTGCGGGTGGTGTAAAGGGTTTTGCTTTAGGTAGCTCATTTGGTCCAGTTGGTAGTGCTGCTGGTGCTCTTGGTGGCGGTTTGGCAGGTTTAAATATAGGTATGGCGCTAACTAATGGTGCTGTTGAGTATGGTAATTCAATTTTTGAAGCTATAAGAGAAAAAGGTTATGATTTAGAAAATCCTCAAGACGTTGAAAGAGCACTAAGTGATACTGAAGTATGGGCTGAAGGTAGAAAAATAGGTATATCAAGAGCAATTCCTATTATGTTAGTAGACTACTTAGGGGGTAAATTTGCTGGTGATTTTGTCAATCCTTTAGCTAGCACAGGCAGAAGAACTGCTGCTATATTAGCTGAAAGTACTATTTTACAACCTGGAATAGAGGCAATAGGTGAAGCAGCTGCTCAAGGTTCTGCTTATATAGTTGCTGGTAAAGAGATAAACTTAAACGAAATCACAATGGAAGCATTGGGTGGACTTGGTTCTAAATCACCTCAGCTTGCAGGAAAAGTATTTTATAACAGTACTAATGCGTATAAAAAAAATTTAGCAGATAAACTAGCCACTAACTTAGACTTTGTTGTAGATCAAAACCAAAGCCCACAAAGAGTAAACACTTGGGCCCAGCAAATGCTAGATCAAGAACTTATAGATCAAGACACTTATAATAAAATAAAAGACAATGCCACTGTAGCGGATGAAGCTAATCAAGCTTTTGATAACATGAGAGGTGATATGTCTTTACCTGCTAGAGCATTAAACACTATAAAAAATGGTAGAAAAAACAAACAAATAAAATCTAGATTATCTAGCTTAATTGAGGAACAAAGAGAATTACAAAAAGCCAAAGAAAAAATTAAAAAATCTGGTGGAGATGCTAGTGTTCTTAGCAATGCTTTAAAACAAATATCTCAAGAATTAAATACTATACAAAGAACCGGAAGCATAGAAAATATAGAAGATAGTTATAAAACTAAAAATGATTTAGAAGCTTTGAACCTTAGACAGTTTGAATTAGGTAAAAGAATATTAGGACAAGATGGAGTAGGATTAGCTTTTGAAACTATAGAAAACCTTGATCCAGAAAACACTAAAGGAATTAGTGATAGTGCTTTAAAACAGTTTAGGGAAGGTGCTACAGCTGTTAATGACGGTGGAAAATTTATTTTAAATAAAGATGCCCAAAAAAATGCTAGGCGTATTTATTTAGAAACAGGAGATACATCTGCTTTAACTAGTTTTTCTCACGAAATATTACACACTGTTTTAGCTAATAAATTTGATACTAAAGAAATCCAGGAAATTTCTGAAAATCTTCAAAACTATATAAATGAAGAGTTTGAAAATGGATCTGGCATTATATCTGGCCGTGTAAAAGATAGAATTGATAAAAGAATGGCTAAATATAGCGATAAACCTCCTGCTGTTCAAGCTGAAGAATACTTAAACATATTGAGTGATGAAATGGCTTCAGGAGCTGTTAAATGGGATAATCAAAACAAAGGTTTTTGGAATAATATTGCTGAGAAAATAAAAGATGCTTTATATGTTTTTGGAGCAACAGAAACTGAAATTGAATCTTTTGAAATTAAAGATGGAAAATCTGCTTTTGAATTTTTAAAAACATATTCTAAAGCTTTTAATAAAGGGAAAATTAATACTAGAAATTTAAAATCAACTTCGTCAGAAACTAAATCATCTATGCGGTTGAATGCTTTAGCAGCGGAAGCAAAACAATCTGGTAATTTAGAAAGTTCTGATCTTAAAAATCAATACGAACTTTTAGCTTTAGAAGCTTTAGGTTTTCAAAAAGGTAAAGGCACTGTTGATAGAGCAGACGCTATTTCGTTTGTTAATCAATATTTTCCAGGTATAATAAGAAGATATGATTCTAATAAAGAGTTTTCTACGTTTGTATATAGTAATATAAAACCTAAAAGACAAAAGTTTTATCAAGAAGAAATAGGTGATAAGGCTCAAACAACTAGTCTTGATGATGAAAGAGCTGGTCAAATAGCTGATGAAAGTGAGCCTACACCTACTCAAGAGGACGCTAAAGTTAGAAAAGCAAAACCTTTTTCTACGTTAAAAAGTATTAATGAAGATATAATTTCAGCTGTTAAAGCAGAGGTTCAAAGTGTTATAGGATCTATTCCTGTTTCTAAATTAAATGCTACAACTGTTATAGCTAAACTTAAAGAAGTTATTAATAAAAAACTTTTTAAAGTTATAAAAAAAGGTATGGGCAAAATATCTAAACCAGGAGGCGTGGTTACTATCAGTCCTGAGTACAAAAGTTATTTAGATGATAATTTTAAAGAAATAGTAGAGGCAATACCTTTGTCTTCTGCTAAGAAAAAATACAAAACTTTATTTAAAGTAGAAAAAATAGGTAGAGAAAAAGATAAAAAAGTAAATAAAGAAACTGGTAAGGTTACATATCCAGGTACAGGTGTATTTAATGTCACACTACCTAAGAAAGGAGCGTTTGGTTCATATCATACTATTCAAAAACCTGACATGGGTCAAAACACTTTAATAGAAAGACAAACATCATTAGCCAAAGAAATAACAACAGGCTTAACGGCGGAAGCTGTTGATACTTATATAGATGAAAATGTTACAACATTAACTAAAGACATGAAAGTTAATGAAGCTATTGCTTTAGAAAACTTATTTGATCAAATAAAAACTTCTATAGATCCTAATAGTAATGAACAAAGAAAATTTGACATTGTAAAAGCTACTAAACCTTTAACAACAACTTTAAATAAGTCAACAATAGATGAGCTTTCTTTAAACATGTTAGATACTGTTAAATCTGGTATTTCTCCAGAAGCTGCAGCTGTTTTAATGTCTTCTAAATATAATGTACCAGAAGAAAAGCTACAAGGTGTAGTTGGTTTAATAAATAAAGTTTTAGCCCCGTTTAGATTACAAATAAATCCTAAAGCTTTTAAACAAATAGCTGATCAAGAAGGTGTAAACAAAAATCAAGAGTTGGATTATGATGGAGATTGGAGCGGATTTTTAGAAAGAACTGGATTAACAAAATATAGTAGTTATGATTATAACACTAAAGATCTTGATTTAAGAGCTAAAAATAAAGCTAAGTTTGAAAAAAGTTTAACTTCTTATTTACTAAAATTACCTGATGCGGTTTTAAATAATCAAATGTTTTTACAATCTTTTCAAAATTCTACCGCAACTGCTTCTTTTTATGCAAATATTGATGAAATAAAAAATGTTGTTAATAAAGTAAAAAAAGCTAGAGGAAAATTTGAAAATAATTCTGGTATAGATTGGAGTAAAGTTAATTACTCTCCTGAAGTTGCTAGAAAATTAGCATTATTAAGTAATGAAAACTTAAAAAAACCAATGTCTAATCAAGATTTGGTTAAAGCTTATAATAAAATACTAGCTGCTCATAGTATAGATATTAAAGAAACTAAAAAAGCTTTAAAATATATTTTAAAAAGTGTAGATACTTTTTTTAATGAAAACAGTAAGAGTGTAGAGGCTGGTAAATTTATTACTACGTGGATGAGAATGCAAACAAATTTTTCTAAAGGTATTTTTAGAGGTGCAGCTCAATTTGAGTCAATGTCTTTAACTCCTAGTAAAACAACATTTAAAACAGGTAGCCCTGCGTTAAGAACTCAAGTGTCGAAAGAACTAGGTATTACTCCAGATGAAACCAAATATCTAAATAACTCAAGTTCACAACTTTCTAAAGCTTCAAAAGCTGCTGGAGTTACAAAAAAAGGTATAAAAGCAGGACTAGAAGCAAGGTATACAGAAAAAGAATTAAAAAAATTAGAAGCTGACGTTAAAAAAGGCATGGGAGTTCCTAAAGAATTTCATGGAGAACATGATATAGCTTTAATGCTATTCACAACCAATGTTTTTAAAACCATGAATGATGGTAATTTTGATGCTAAATATGATGATATAGCTAGATATTATAGTCAAACTTTATTAAATGAAAATGACAGAATGCTTATCGATAGTAAGTGGGGTAAAACAGGTAATTCACCTGATTATTATTTTGGGATGATGCCTGAAATTAGATTTACAGAAGTTATACCTGGCATAGCTAAAGATATATTTATGTTTGAGTATGGTACAACTTTAGATCAAGTTATATTAAATAAACTAGCGTCTAAAGGAATATTAGACAACAAAGATTTAACTAAAAAACTAGTTACGGCTTTAAAACAAAGTATAAGCCCTAAAAGCTTACAAATAGTAAAAACCAACAAGTCAAAAGTAATATCTAATCCTAGTATAAGAGAAACGTACAACACGCTTATATCTGAAACAGCAACAGAGGTTTACAACGAAACAGATAATAGTAATTCTCAGGCCACTGCTGTAGAATTAACCACTCAATTAGAAAATAGTCAAGAGGTTAAAGAGGCTCAACAACAGAATACAGAAATATTAGACACTTCTAATACTGTTAAATCTAGTAAACCTTTATCGACTAATACTATTATTAATGAGTTAAATGAATTAGATATTGAAGTAGAGAAGCAAAGATTAGAGGTAAAAGCTTCAAAACCATTAAATTTAAGTGATGAATTAAATAATGTGATACAAGACTCTAAAGGCATAAATGCCAACTATGTTTATTCTAAAGCAAAAGCTAGAGCTTTAGGTTCTAAAGTAGGTAAATGGAAGTTTTTTATTCCTCCATCTGCAGAAGATTTCAAAGGTTTATTATACTCTTTGTTGAGTAAAGGCAAGGTAGGAGATGCACAGTTACAGATGCTTAAGGAAAATTTATTTAGACCTTTTGCCAGAGGTATAGGTAATATAAACTCTTTAAAGCAAACGATAGTAAATGATTATAATGCTTTAAAAAAACAATATCCTAAAATTAAAAAGTTATTAAGTAAAGAAATACCAACTGGTGGATTCACTTACGATACAGCAGCGCGAGTTTATATGTGGACTAAGTCAGGTGTAGAAATTCCTGGTCTTTCTAAGGCCGATCAAAAAGAACTAGTAAATGAAGTTAAAAATAATCCTGAATTAAAAGCTTTTATTAATAAACTAAGTTTAATTCCTAAAATTACTACTGAATGGGTTGCTCCTGATAGTGATTGGCAAATAGGTAATATAGCTTCTGATATAAATGATCTTACTAATAAAATATCAAGAAAAAAGTTTTTAGCTGAATGGATAGTTAATAAAAATGAAATGTTTAGTGAAGCAAATTTAAATAAACTAGAAGCATTGTATGGTTCTAATTATAGAGAAGCTTTAGAAGATGTTTTATATAGAATGGAATATGGAACCAATAGAAGCCAAGGCGCAGGAAGATTAGTTAATGGCTTCATGGATTGGATAAATAACTCTGTTGGAGCTATTATGTTTTTTAACACACGTACAGCTCTATTACAACAACTGTCTATAACTAATTTTATTAATTGGTCAGATAATAATATAGTAAGTGCTGCGGCTGCTTTTGCAAATCAAAAACAATTTTGGAGTGATTTTTCTAAATTATGGAATTCTGATTATTTAAAACAAAGAAGATCAGGTTTACAAAGTGATATAAATGAAGCTGAGATTGCTAGTGCGGTTGCTAATAGTAAAAACAAAGCTAAAGCAGTTATATCTTATTTACTTAAAAAAGGGTTTTTACCAACACAACTTGCTGATAGTTTTGCAATAGCTACAGGTGGAGCATCTATGTATAGAAACAGGGTTAAAACTTACATAAAACAAGGTATGTCAAAAGTTGACGCTGAATCAAAAGCTTTTACTGATTTTCAAGAAATAGCAGAAGAAACCCAACAGTCGTCAAGACCTGATTTAATATCACAACAACAGGCGGGTCCTTTAGGTAGAGTTATATTAGCTTTTCAAAATACACCAATGCAGTATATGAGATTAAGCAAAAAGGCACTTTTAGATTTAGTAAATAGAAGAGGTGATGATAAAACTAATATTAGTAAAATAATTTATTATACAGCTATACAAAATATAATATTTACAAGTTTACAAAACGCTTTGTTTGCTTCTTTGCTTGGAGATGAGGACGATGAAAAAATAGATAATAAAAAAATTAGAATGATGAATAGTTCTGCAGATACTATATTAAAAGGTATGGGAATTGGTGGAGCGGTTGTAGCTACAGTTAAAAATATATTAATAAAGTTTGCTTCTGAAGAAAACAAACCTAAACCTAATCATGCTTACACTGTTTTAGAAGCTATTAATTTTTCTCCACCCATAGGCTCTAAGTTAAGAAAGTTTTACAGTGCTTTACAATCATATACGTTTGATAAAGATGAAATGTATAAACAAGGATTATCATTAGACAACCCAGCTTATGTAGCTTCTGGAAAAGTTGTATCAGCGTTTACTAATATTCCTTTAGATAGATTGTTTATAAAAATTGAAAATTTAAGAGCTTCAGGTGATTCAGACTTAGAAAACTGGCAAAGAGTTGCTAGATTTTTAGGATATTCTAAATGGGATATAAATCCTCCAGCTAAAGAATCTTCTACAAAAAGTAAATATTCAAAAGGAGGATTAACAACTTCAAAATCATCAAGTATACGTAGATCAAAAAAAAGAACAACTAAAAGAAGAAAATAAAAATAAAAATTATGCTAGAATCACCTTTAATGAAAAAAATGAGCTGTTGGAAAGGTTACTCACCTCAAGGCAAGAAAAAATCACCTAGTGGAAAAACTACTGCAAGTGGTAAAACCAAAATGGTTAATAATTGTGTAAAAGATTAGCTATGGC
>Ga0209482_1000927_pt1 | contig 22602 bp, 22 predicted proteins | sample CoawatmetaG10DNA_FD_187512 | JGI IMG/M metagenome (GOLD analysis project Ga0209482, IMG submission 187512) | Marine microbial communities from the West Antarctic Peninsula - Coastal water metaG104-DNA (SPAdes) (version 2) | ecosystem: Environmental > Aquatic > Marine > Coastal ...
TTAGTTAAATCTGCCAAGTTATATACTCACTTAATTATCTAATAGTATTTATCAACAAAAAAGCAGCCCTAAGGCTGCTTCTTATATTAACTAATGTTTGCTAGTTTAATATTTTATTAACTTAGCTATTCTTTTTTGACTTTCATTCAATGATTCATCTTCAGTAGCAACTTCTTCAGTTGATTCTGCCCATCTATTAGAAGTCGTATTATGATGTCCTGCCTTTGGGGCTATTCCATCATCATTATAATTACGTTTTCTGTTATTATGTTTATGTTTTGCAATAGCACCAGAAATGGCAGCGCCATCTTCTTCAACATCAACTGATTCAGAAGTGTCTTCATCTTTATTATGATATTCGCCAGAGGCATCTTTACTAAATGCATGAATATTTTTGTGTTGGTCTTCTGGTTCTTTATCATCATATGGCTCTGGATGAATATCGCTAAACTCTTTATAATCTCCAGCCGTTCCTTTTATATCAGAATCCGATCCGACCCATGCCGCGCCAGTAATGTTTGCTTTAATCTCATCTTGAGGCATAGACTTATTACCTGCAAAATTGTCATCATCGCCATCCTCGCGAGAAACAAAGATACCTAAGTGTACTCCACCTGATTTAGTATCTTTCCCGTCAATATCACCCTGTAATTCAAAACGATGTTTTGGCCAATGTTTCATACTAAAAAAGATTCTATCTTCAGATTCACCATCCATGTTATTATGTAGTTCTTTGAATTGATTCCATACTGATTCATCTTCGTTGATGCTTTGAGCATCCATACCTGCTAATTCTCGTATCCTTGCTTGGTCTTCACTCATATTATTCTCCGTAGTCTCGTTAACTGCGTTGCAACCACAATCACATTCTGGTCCACAATCGCAATCTGAACCATGACCACAGCCACAATCTTCAGATATAGTTTCTTCTTTTAATTCGTCAGTAGTTTCTTCAACTGTATCGTCCTTTTTGCCTTTCTTAGCGGCTAGCATTTTTGCAAATGCTGCCTTCTGTTTAGGGCTTTGTGCTTCAGTAACTTCTTCTTTTGCTTCTTCTAAGTCATCGATACCAAGTGCATCAGCCGTCGACCTAAAGGCATCATAAAACGGGTCAGCAAATGAAGCCACATATTCTTCATCCATGTTTTCTGGATAATACGGTGCATGATTGGATTTCTCTGATGGAATTTTTCTGTTTTTCGCTTGAAGTTCTTCGTCTTTATGATAGGCTAATAACTTATTATACAAATCAGTGATTTCTTCTGGCACTTTCGTACCTTGGCTAGAAAAGATTTGCTTCAGAATAATTTTCATATCGCCAAGAAAGTCTGCCGCGGAAGGGTTACTTGGAAAATTTAAATACTCACCAGGTTGAATTAATCTTGTAAGTTCTTCACGTGTTCCATCTGTAACTTCTTCAGTCTTATCAAACTCTTCCATCATTGCTTCATAGATTTCATTTTCGTCTAAAGAGTACTCTAATGGGTTATCACCAAGAGTTGGTTGAATTGATTTCTTTTGTTTGTTGATGCCATCGCCAGTCTTCTTTTCAAAATCAGTTAGTTCTAATTTATCATTTGCAGGAGTAGGCTCATATACTGACTCATCTTCTGCAACTACTTGTGCATTTTCAAGACCTGCCAGTTTCATCAATCGTAAAATTTCTTCTGGATGCTCTGTGACAGTCTGACTAGTTGTAACTGACTGACCATTGTCATCAGTTGTTGATAGGTTATATTGTTTGCTCATTATTCATCTCCGCTGATAACTGATGCACTTGATTGTTCATCTTTTGACATCTGTTCCGGTGCTGGATCAGATTTTGGTTTAACGCTTAGTTCGTTTTCTACCACGTCATGCTCTTTTTTCTCTAAATCGTTTAGAAATTTGTCTACAAAAGTTTTACCGTAATTTGCACCGTCATCTGATTTATCGTCATAGTCTGTACCTAGTAATGCCTCTTTATCTGTATTATCTTCTTCTACTTCAGGTTCCCATCCGTCTGGATGAACAACCACACTAGTAAGTGATAATCCAAGTAAGTCGCTTAATTGTTGCTGTAGAATATCTGCTGATAATGGATAACCAGTAACTACATCAATCTTTGAAACTTTTGAATTCTCTACATCTTTAAAAAACATTGGATTCTTAGTTATAGGAGTAGTAGATGTCTTTGACATCGTTTTAAGATCATATTTTGACAAGAATGTCTCAATACGATTTTCCTGTGTTTCGTCTAAGTCACAACAAAATCTTAGTGTAAATTTATGTTCTTTTGTTGACTCTGTTAAGTATTGTTTAAATGTTTTCATTGTAGGTTCCATATATTAAATATATAACTTTTATTTCTCTATTCTTATTTATCATTTTCTATGTCTTTTTGTGCTGAATCTATTCTTTTTAACAGTTCATTTCTATCAATTGACACTGCACCGTCACTTTCAAGTTCAAAACCATCTTTATTTTTAGAAACACTATGGTCTAACTTTGCTTTTTGGAGTTGAAGGTTAATCATCTTTAATTTTCTATCAACTTTGCTATCTTTTGCTTCCATAGCCGTTTTTAGCATCTGATTTGCTGTTTCTAGCAACTTTGCACCAGCATGTACTTCTACATTCATTCCTAATTGAACTAAATCATTAAACGCATCTAATGCCATTCTATGAATATCATCCATCTCTTTATCATGCTTATTAAGGTCTGACACTAGTGGTAATGCACTATCAATCTTCTCAGTAGTTTTTAACTCAGAATATAGAATCTCGGTTAGTTCTTTTGATTCTTCTATTGAGGGTGTTTCCTCTTCAATTGTCTCAACAATTTCTTCTGCTGGTTGTATATCAAAGGTTTCTTCTAGTTTTTTTGTCATGTTATCCACTCTTAATTAGTTATATACGTATTTATCAAAAATAGAGTTGCCGTTTTTTGTAGTCATAGTAGCGATATGAATAAAGGATAACGGCATCCTCACCTATAAGACATATGTAACAGCAAAGCCGAAACTTATATCGGTCCTAAGGTGTGTTATCTTGGTTTGATTGGCTTCTTAGGTTTTTTAACTGCTTTAGGTTTCTTCGTGTTAGCATAGATATCACCTTCATTAAGAACTCTAAACTTCATACCTCGTTTTTTTGCCCAATGTGTCGCGGCATCCCACTTGGCATAGTTTATTGCAACTTGTGTCTGTTGTGCCCTACCTTTTGCAAATTTAGGATTAGATTGATTCGCTGGTTTTATCTCAATTAGTTCTGCGTTTTTCTTACCTTTGGAATCTCTGTATACCATAACGAAATCAGGAACATATGTAGTTATTTTACCAGTTAAAGGATGTTTATATGAAATTCTAACTGGTTCACTTGCCCATGCCATGACGTTTGGGTTCGTATCACAGAAATGCATGAACGTCTGTTCCCAACTACTTCTGAAAGTAGGTATTCCACTTCCTGAGTATTTTGATTGATTTAATATTTGGTATTGACCTTGATGGAATTTAGCCATTATTTAATAATTGCTCTTGCGGTATATGTGTTTGGTGTACGAGGAGTCATTTTTCCCGTTTTATATCCAAATCGCAATGCATTATTAAAGACAAACTCACCTAACTCATTGAAAGAAGAATCTTCGGAAAGTTCATCAATGAAGTCGTATGGACTTACACCGTATAATTTTGCAATGTTTGTAAGTTCTACTGCGTATGCTTCTGCTTTTTCTTGTGCGAAGCCTTTTTTCAACAGTTTTGCAGTTAATATATCTATCTTCATTCTGGTCCGCTCCCATTCCAAGTCTTAATTACTTTACTAACACCATAATTACCAGGTGCTGAATCAGTTTTAAATACAGGAACTTTTTGCGTTACAATAGGTTTATTTGCTTTTACTGTAGTAGCATATGCGCCGCTTTTACTATTAGTCATACCATCAGTTGTTGTTGTGCCTGAAATTCTTCTACTTGATGTGTTTCCACCACCACTAATTATTGTATTCACTATAGCACCAGTGATGTTGTTAGTATCAAATTTACGTTTACCGAAAAATGATCCAATTAATTCTTGAATCATTGATGTTCCTAAATCTGTAGTATACTGTGGATATTGATTTTTAGGTGGATTACTGTTTCCTATTCCGCCAAATCCTGGAATATCTGGATTCGTATATGTTCCTTCGTATTGAGAATCTCTTTGATTAAATGTATCTCTATAAGTTTTACTTGATTCTTTAGAAAATTTATTTGCTCTTGCCGCATCTATTACACCAATTCTACTTTTTAAGGCCGCCGCTAATGCTTCATTACCCTGCTCGTTAGGGTTTTTAACTTGAGCATTATATAATGTCATTAGTTCATTAAGTTTTCTGTTAGTATCTTGGTCTTTTTGTTGTTCTATTCTTAGTGGGTCAGTAAGACTTTCAGACTGTTCTCTTCTGTGTTCATCGTCACCAAACACATTTTCTCGTTTTTTACCTTGAGCATCTACGTATTCTTCAGTTCCATCTTCTCTGCTTTTTTTGCCTAGTCCAAATTCTTTACCATCGTCAAATTTAAACTTAGGCGATTTATAAATTTCATCTAAATTGTTTCTCTGCATTTGTGGACTTAATTCATCTAACATATAATCCATTCCCAATGTCATCCAATCTGGAAATAGCACTGAATCTGGACTACCTATTATTATATTTTCTGGCTGGCATGAGAAGTCCATTGTTCTTAAATCAGTAACACTATAGTCACTAGGAGAAAAAGTAATGTTTGTGACTAATGGATTGACTAATTCAATCTTTTGGACATATCCTGTGGGTTCGTTTCCTTGTTCAGCGTGGGATCTAGCACCAGAAATATATTTGGTTAAATTAGCATCTAAACTACCAAAGAAGTGATATATCGTAATCTTTTCAAAATGTTGATGATAATACTCGTGTTTGCTAGGGTCTGGTATCTTTCTACCATATGCGTGGCTATCTGTTAGGACTTGTTCTGCATTTGCACCTGTAAATTTAGCATCTTGGTTCTTAAAAAATTTACTATATATAGATTCTGCTATGTCAAACATTTTACCATCAACAGTGTCATACATTGTAATTCCCACTTCTGGAAAATCTACACGAGTAGGGATATAAATTCTTTTACCATACGCATCAATCGGCATAGTTGCTGTTGATATTGTGATAGGAGATACTGATTTTGCTAAAGCAGAGATACGAGACGTATCTGTTTTGCTTCCACCAGAGACTGGTGTAAATTCTATAAACCAAAGATCAGAAAGTTTTGGGGCAGATTTAATAGGCGAGCCGAACTCGCCTGCAAAGCCAAATCTATGTTTTGCATTAGCACTATCCGCTAATACTCTCTTCCATGTCTTCTTAGCACTTTTTCTATCATGAGCCATTGGCTTACGCCTCGTTTATTAACCGGCTATCGTAGAATTTGCTGTGAATACCTGGTCTGGGAAAATATCATCATTCAACACTGCATTATCATACTGAAGTGTTAACGTAATAGTAACTGGATCTGAAACTGCATAATCAGTTTGAGAATAATCAGCGTTAGTAACGAAACATCCTTCTAATTGCCATTGTTCTGTCGCATTACCAGAGTTACCATCTAGGATTTCAATCAATGTTGAAAACTTATAGTTAGTTCCTGCTGATGGACCTCTTTGACTTTTATGGTCTAACTGTGATTGTACTTGACGACCAACTAGTTTAGTTAGATTGTTTGCGATATCATCACGTAATGTAATTGTAATTGGTTCCCATGTGTGCTTACCCATGACGTACATACGTGAGTTGTACGAATCTAATGGAATTGACTCATGTGATACCTTAGGACGGGATACATTCATAACCTGTCTTGTAAATTCTTGTGAACTTGTTCCAGTTCCACCAAAACCAGCAACTACTACACGAAATCTATAGTTTAGTTTTGGTTGTAATATACCGCTGCCGCTGACTGTATCACCAGAATCTGTAGGTACACCAAAATTGTTTAATGTTCTTGCCATTTTCTTAATCTCCTGTAATAATTTTTGAACTATGCTTTAACACTAGTATTTATCTATTTTATCAATAATTAAGTTGTTAGTTAATACGCACGTAGAAATCGTTTATTGCACCCACATTTACATCCCGCTTTACAGTCGCAATCTAGTTTTCTATGCCCACAAGAACACCATTCATCAGTATATTCAATATCTGGGTCTGCTTCAATCGTGCTTTTTTTAAGTTCTTCCATATCGCCAAACTCGTCTTCAAATTCATAATACATATCGAGTTGTGGTCTCTTACTTTCAGGAAGATAATCATTATCAGTATCTATGAGTTTGTTGTCATATGTACGTTTCGAACTACAATGAGGACAAAACAGTTCAGTCGGGACCCATTCATCAGAGGCTGCAATAGACCAAAATCCAGTACATGCTTTACAAGTGAAGTGCCATATTGTTTCTTTATAAACTTGCATTATCTAACTCCTCTAATTCTTTTTCTAAGTCAGTAACTAACTTTGCAAATTTCTGCTTCTCAGCACAAGGTTTAAAGTGTGACATACTATTGTGCAGATTCTTATAGTTTACTAAAAGTAGTTCCATTGTTTTTTTATCTATGTTCATCTAATCAAATACATCTGGTGTTTCAGTCTTAGTCCAAGGACCTCTTTCCATATACTTAGAACTAACTGAGACTGTTTTACCAAATAATTCTTTTGGTGTAAGTATCATAATTTGATACTTTCTATTTACATCATCAGTTCCTGTTACTTCAATTTCCATTTCTTCGTGTTTCTTACCACCAAATGTAACACCATGACCAGTCATAAATTTGTGTACTGCTTCATTGATTACTTTGCTTTCGCCTAGTAGTTCATCTTTAGTTGCCTTGAAGTTACTTTGCTTCCATTTTTGTTTGAGTTGTCCAAGTTTTGCTCCAATTTCTGGTCCTGGATTCATACCTTTAGAAATTAAGTCAGTGCCTGTTACCGGAAAGGTTGGTACTTCTGCATCAATGTTTACATCTTTGCCTTGTAGTGTTGCTAGTGCTGAAATTAAATCTTTATTAACTCCATCAGCAATCATATCTTCTACTTTCTTTTGGTCAAGTGAATTATTTTTATTCTTAACTAAAAAGTCTAACAGAGCCGATTCGTTGTTACTTAATCTCCAACGTTTTGCTATGTCTACTGTGTTACCCATCTGTGCTAATGCTACAATTGAGTTACCGTTGTCTTTAACTTTGCTTAAATCGTTTGTTGATAATCCTATAACTTTACTTACACCTGTTTTAGTCATGTGGTCTAATATATTCGCAACATTGTTACCTGCAAGAACTTTACTCATTTCTTGCCAAATACGTTCAGCACTTATTTTCTGTAAACCTGATGTGTTTGAACTGATTGCTTTTAAAGTATCTTCATCCCAAGTAGGAGTTGATAATCTGCCTTGAAATCTGAAGTATCTCAATATACGTAAATAATCTTCTGTAATTCTTTGCTCTGCATCGCCCACAAACTTACTGACTTTATCTTGTAAGTCGTCCATGCCATTAAAGTAATCAAATACATTACCTTCCATATCCATGCTCATAGCATTGTATGTTAAGTCTCTGCGTTTAGCATCTTCTTCCCAATTAGTTACAAACTCTACTTTAGCATGCCTGCCATCTGTTTCTGTGTCTGCTCTTAGTGTTGTGATTTCAAATGGTTCACTATCTAAGATTGCGGTAAGTGTGCCATGTTCTAAACCGGTTGGCTTATGTTTAATACCTGCTTTATCAAGTATAGCAATCATTTCATCTGGTGTAGCATCAGTTGCCAAGTCAATATCTTTTGGAGTTTTACCTAAAGCAATATCTCTAACAGCACCACCTACAATTCTTAGTTCGTAGTTGTTACTCTTAAAAACTTTATCTAGTTTTTTGATAGACGAAGTTATAACCGACTTTACGTCTAGTAATTCTTCGTGTAATATTACTTCATTAATTCTCATAACTGTATTTATCAGTTACGATATAGTTGCCCATAAAAAAGCCCTCAATTAAGAGGGCTTTTAAACTAAACTCTCTAGTTTATATTATAGTGTTTCGCCTGTGTTACGAATACGAAGTGGGATGTAGATAAACTCTACTGACTTCGCTGGCTGTATTGCTACATCAACCCATAACTCATTTCTGTCGATACGTGCTGGTGTGTTATTTGAATCATCACATACAACTACGAAATCATATAGGCCTCTTTGAGTAACAAGGTTACCACAAAAACGTTCAACTGCATCTCTCATATTATCACGAGTAATCTTATCGTTTTGCTCGAATAAGAATGCACGAGACATCTGGTCTAAGTTGTGACGCATATAGTTGACTAAACGTGCAACGTTTACTCTGTCTAGAGCAGTTGATGTTGCTTGTGTTGTCTTCTGACCATATACTGCCATTCCAGTTGATGGGAAGTCTGCGATTGGGTTTATACGTTGTCCATAAAGAACGTCACGTTGACCCTCACTTAGTTGTACTTTAACAAACTCATCTTCTGAGTTGATATAACCAACTTGTGATGCGTTTGAAACTACACCACGTGTAAGACCTGCTGGCGCAAACCATGGGAATGATACTTGATCTGAAAATGCAAAAGTTCTTAATGCAATTGCTGATGAAGGTATAACTACATCATTACCTGACAAGTCACTTGACAAGCCGTGTGGGTAATAAATTGCCGCGTAAGTTTCTGCTGGAACATTTGCTGTTCCCCATGCTTTCATTGACGTTGAATCTGATTTCAATGTCATTGGACAATCACCGATAACGAATGCTATTTCTTTCTTGTCTTTGTTCAATGTAATCATTTCGTCCATTAACTCGAAGTATCCTGGAGCCGCGATTAGATTGAAATAAACTGCTTCTGAACGAATTCCATCGTTTGAAGAAATTGCTGCCTGCATTGCTGTAACAACCATCTGACGTTGTGCAGATGAGCCGAACTTACCAGAACCATCAGTGTTTACACCTGATGCCCATACCCACTTACTGCTAGTGTATTTCTTAACGTTATAAGTAGAGTAGTCCATGTTAATCATCAATATGCCTTCCGGATGTAAATCTGGATTATCTACTGATGCGTGTACTGTTCTGCTTGTAGCCGCGCCTGATGAATCATAAGGTGCATCATGTGAGTAATGACTAAATGCCATTCCGTTTGTAGATGACTGGTCTGCATTGTCTAATTTGACCCATGCTGTACCTGACCAACGATAAGTCGTTGCGTAAGGAACTGCGTCACTGTCTACCCAAAGGTCACCTGTTGCTAATGATGTTGTTCCATCTTTACGTTTTGTTGGTGCGCCCGAGACTAGTTGGCATTCGCTTGGAGCGGAGCCTAGTGTGTCTTCTGACCATGCATATTTTACCCATGTCATATTTCCGCCAACATTTGTATTCTTTAAGAATTCAATCTTAAGACTTGATGAGAACCAATGAGTACCTTCTGCAATTGTACCTGTAATTTGTGTTGCTGATGCTTGATAAGATAATGCTTCCCAAACTGATGCTGTATTTGTAGCAACTGTGAAGCCTATATCTGTTTGACCTGCTGAGAATACTAAATTAAGTTCAAGACCGTCTGTCTTAGTGAAACGAATTTTATTTGTTCCAACTTTTTCAATACTAACGTTTGCTGTATTTAATGCCGCGTCTGCTTGAAATGTTGTTACAACATGATCTAATGTCTTTGCTGAGAAACTAAAAGCAACTCCCTCTAAAGTACCCGCACATGTAATAGTTACTATATCTGAAATAGTACCTGAAGTAATGATTGATGTAGCCGCACCTGTGTGTCGTCTTAGTGACCAAGCACCAAGTCCACCTGTTGCTTTAGTATAAACGTCACCTACAGAAATCAATGTTGCTGATGCTAGGTCGTCACTTGCATGAATTGGTGCTTGTTTTGAAACAAACAATCCTGATGTAGAATTATAAGACGATAAATCTACGTCTAATCCGCCGCCTGCTAATGCTTTACGTACATATAAATCACCTGCTACTAATGCCGCTGATGCTGAATTTACAGTTGGTGCAAATTGTGAAAATTGAAAATCTGCTGAGGCTACGTCACCCATTTGAATCCAAGCACTTGCAACTTTTTCATAATATTTAACAGGGTCAGTTGATATTACAACTGCGTAGTCGCCTGCTGAACCAAAAGTATTTGATGGCTCTCCAGAACCTTCAACATTAACATCATCTAAAACTGATAGTGATGCTGCCGCCCATGCTGTACCTGACCACTTGAATAGTCCGAAATCTGTTTTTGAAGTGTTATGCCAATGTGTTCCATTAGTGATAACGCCTGCTGGTGCTGTAGTTGATGCTTCTAATTCTGCTAAGTCAACATCTGCACGAATAACATATGCGTTGTTCGATACTCCTAGATATTGATATGCCGCTAATAGTCCGTATTCGCTTGTTTCAGCGCCTTGAACGACTGAACCGCCAACTGAATAAAATTTTGGTTCGCCGAATGTTTCGACTAACTCTCTCTGTGATGAAACTAGATAGGCAACACCCGCTGTTGCTGGTTTTGTACCAGCCGCGATTGCACTTCCTGAGGCATCTGATTTGTTACTTGCTGTTGCAATAACTAATAATGGTAATGTACCTTGTGTGGCTGCCGCATATTGCGACTCGTCACTAACTGTTACTGATACACCTGGTGATACTAATGTAGCCATGTCTTTCTCCTTGTTGATTTAATTACTAATAGTAAATATATTTCGCTACTACTATTTAGTCAAAATCACTAAAAAACACTGTTTTTGGGGTTAACTACGTAGACAACCCAGTCGCAACTTTACTATATAAAGCCTCGATGGTATCATCGTTTTGGATTATTCTATTGAACTGGTCATCCTTGTCTATCCATCTCCATTCACTTTGATGAACGTCAGAATGATAATCTTTCATTAGTGATGATGCGGGATGGTGATTATCTTGTATAGCATATCCCCACCAACTTGGCAACTCGCCTCGTCTGACATTCCAAACTTCACCGCCAAGGTCTTTTATGATTTGTATTTCATTTGCAAATCGTACATCAGGAACGATATACTTATTATCAGGATTATTAATTATTTCTTGTTTAACAAGACTGACCCAGATTCCTTGATAGAATCCATTTCTCATACAATCTGTACCGAACTCTTGTAGAACTAATCTAGGAGTAATTTCTCTGCCGGTTTCTTTTGTCCAAAATTCGTCAACAGTTTCACGCCAATCTCTACTCTCTACAGAGTCACCTTCGAGCATCGCACGGTCCCAACCGAACACAGTTGCAACTCCGTCTTTGAGTTTATCTGCAAAACTTAATTTAATGTAATTGTGTTCATCGACTAGAATATCTGCAACAGTGCCTTTGCCTGAGCCAATCAAACCTGTAATACCTATTATCATTTGAGTGCTTTTCATATTTGGTGTAGACTTATTATATCACTATACCAGTGTAAATGTCAACCGTTTTCTGAATTTATATCTCGGGATTCTATATCTTTCAATATGGCGTCTTTCATATCATCTGGATAATCAAGCCAATCGAAGATTTCATTCATGTGGCGTTTACAGCCTATGCAGAAGTTTTTTTCGTTGTATTTACATACACTGATACAGGGACTTTTAGTATTTCCATGTAAAGGGGATAATGGACTCTTATAGTTCATACAAGTAGGCGATGTCGGCGTATTATAATTAGCCAATCATTACGCCTAATGGAGCAGAACCATCGATATATAGTTTCAACTCAGTTTCTAATTTTTCTATATCTGCGTTTGCATCTGCTTTTAAGACATCACCGTTTAATTGAACTCCACCTTGGGCGCCAGGAAGTTGAGAAAATTTTGAACGAGCCTCGCCAATCATTTTCTTACAATATGCTAATGCATAATCTCTCATCCATGATTTTAGATAAGGATCTATTAGAAGTTGGTCGACTGAACGTTCTAAGTATACATGAAGAAGAACCATCTCGTCCGCTCTCATCTTTCTTAAAAGTTTAATCTTATGAGTGTTTGGTCTCCAGATGAATTGTATATCAGTTGCCGCAACTTTGTTTAGTGTTTCACGGTACTGAGAGAATAATTCGTAAGTTGAAATACCACCTATGTGATTGTTCATAAAGAAATATGAATTCGCATATGCTAACTCAAATGGGTCCATATCAACACCAGAAGAAATACCATGACCGAATGAACGATGATGAATCTTCTTTACTTCTGTTATTTCGTCAGGTAGAGTATACTCGTCAACGTCTTTTTTGAGTTCGATAGTATAAAAATCTTCTTCTACTGCATTCTCTGAACGTTGTCTAATCTTGTCAACTGCAATCTCAATTGCTAGGTCGTAATGTTCTGGATCTAATTCAATATCGACCATGCCATCGCCGAGCAATAGTCTAATCTGTTTAATTACATCATTTTGTATTTTATTACGTTGCTTTGCCATCGTTTGACCCTCAAAATATCGTTAACTATATTAGTTCTAACAGTATTTATCAAAAAACTTTTATAATCAAACTGTGGTCATTAAATCTGCCATTCAATTTTATTTCAACACTGTTGATGGCTTCAAATTCCTTGCTTAATGCACGTTTTGTTACCTTCTTGAACATTGCCAGTTGGGCAAGTGGCTTCCGTAATGTCTTCTGGACGCTCGTCAATGGGTCAAAACCTGTAATAGTTGTTCCCTTGACGCTAAATCCCGAACCATCTCTTTTTAATCCCTTAGGATCAATATTAGAAGCATAGTATATTCCTAGTTTTCTAGTCTTAGAGTTGTAGACTACTGCCACATTTGCCCCTATTAAGTCTGTTGGTGGTACACTAATTGACTTTGTTTCTGGATGATGGTCTAAGTATTTGAACTTACTAACTTGATTTTCTGCACTTATTACCTTCTTCTTACGAGGCTTTCTTGTTACTTTTCCTTTTAGTACAATATTATCACACGCATCCATTATAGTTTTGTACATATTATATTGATTCTTTATATCGACTTTAGACAGATGTGTATAGCCCTCTTTAAGTTGAGTGTGCATGTCTTGTTGAATTTCATCCATCGCTTTCATTTCTTTAGCAGATGGTGGATTTACTAATTCTGAAAAATCATCAAACATCGGTTTGTAGATTGATGCTATTATCTTCGCATGATTTGGTTTTGCACCAACAATCAGTAGCATTGTTTGAGGGTCGAAACTAGATAACATCTCTTTTGAACCATCATACCCATCAATGAACTCTTCAATATCATCTGACATTTCTAAAGACTTAGCAAACAAAAGTTGTTGAATCGTAGGCTTATATTTGGTAACTTTAATTGTATCTTCTACTTTTTTCTCTTCTTTAATTTTTTTACCGTGTTCGATAATACTTTCCAATTCTGTTTTGACTGAATCAGTTGCGTTTTTCATAGAATCTGATGAAAGTCCTGGCATTGATATCATGTATTCTGAAACACCTTCGTGATTTTCTGGCATTCCGTTAGTCAATGCTCTGACATATCCAGCAAGTGTACTTCTTGTACGCCAATCTGGCGCTGATTTGTAAGATGCAATATCTTCTTTTGAATAATCATTTGCTTTCATCCAATCGACTACCCAAATAATGAAATCTTTATAGTTGTAAAAATAACTATAATAATATGGAGTGCGAGAACGTTCTCTGTAGTACTCTTCGCCTGACCATTGGTCTGCACCTTTCCAGTCGGGTTCGTATCCCACCATATACTCGTCAGTGAATTTTCCTTTCATCGCTATCTTTTTTCTTTTCGTCATTACCATCTCTGTTATATCCCTCAACTTTATATATCAACAATATTAAGTATTATATGCCACATTTATCTTTTTGTCAAGTTTTTTGTGATTTATTATCAAATCTTGCTGTTTTATTCGAAGTATCTATCTCTCTAATTCTCTCTATTATGTTCACATCAAGTGCATTTATTAGCATTGCACTTCTAAATTCATTACTATTATTTGGCATCGTACTATGTAATGTTCTCGAATTGTATATCAAACAATCACCTGGATTTGAAACAAATTGAAATCCCTCTGTCGTTAACAAGTCGTTGTACTCTTCTTGGTTCTCTTCTATATCTTTATAATAGTATCTACTTTTATGTGAGCCAGGTAAAACACAGGTTGCTCCATTTTCTAATGTGAACTTGTCTAATGGGATAATAATCTGCACACCGAAGAGTTCGTCATTCGTTGACCTAGCAAAATCTTCAAATCGATAAGGAGTGTCAATGTGTGCCCTTATCTTTGTGCTGCCTGGTCTTGTTGTGATAGTATCAACAATATGGATGCCCCATTCTTTGCCGTTGAACATTGCATCAATATGTCTACCCAAAACATCTACTACCGGCTGCCACATCTCTCTTGGTGGCTCTTTACTCCAACAAACGTTATATTCTCTACCTTTTCTGTGTTTCCCGTAGTATTCCCCATTTACCGCGTTGCCACGGTGTATATTATCTGGGTTCATTGCCCACAACTTAAACTGTCTTACTGTAAATGGAGAGATTATCTCTTTTATGGAGATAAAACCTTGATTATCATTAATTAACATTATTCATACCTTCCTAAATGTCTATTTATAGTTTCTGTATTATATAACTCTATTATATGATAAATACACTAAGAAGTCAACTTATGGAGAAAAATAAATGCCTCGCCTTAGTCTATGGAATCCTAAAAAGGGTAACGATTACAAATTTATCGATAAAAATATCAAGTCACATTTTGACCATGGCGGAACTTCGCTTCTAATTCATAAGTATATTGGCTCACAAGATAAAACTGCGGCGGACTACGACCCGGCGTCTCCTGCTATACAAGATTTACTTTTTTTAGAAAATCGTGATAGAAAATACGAAAAAGATTTATACGACTTAAGAGGTGTATATACTGTATCTGACCAAGATTTCGAATTATCACAATTCGGTATGTTCTTAGGCAATGACCAACAAGTATTCACTCTTCATTTGAACGAGATGGTTAATCAACTAGGCCGTAAGATAATGACTGGTGATGTAATTGAACTTCCACATATGCGGGAAGACATGATGCTCGAAGGCAATGATGGGGTTGACCCAGATGCTGTTAATCAATACTGGGTAGTCCAAGAAGCAACAAAGAGTGCTGAAGGATTTGACGCAGGTTGGTGGCCACATATTTGGCGTGTTCGTTGTAAGCAATTACAAGATACACAAGAGTATTCGGATATTCTTGGCACTGGTGAAGAAGCAGATGATTTGAAAAACATTTTGTCTACATACAATAAAGAACTTCAAATTACTGATGCTGTCGTTCTTGAGGCTCAAGATAATGTTCCTGGAAAATACTGGGACTACAGAACAAACAACTTAATGTATGCAACTCAAGCCAATCATCCAGACGATGTAGATTACGCAACAGTGGCGTATGGCAAAACATTTCCAGATAGTCCATCATCTGATTCATATTTCTTAAGAACAGATTATACACCATCAAGATTATTTCAATACAGAGATAGTAAGTGGTTCAGAATCAACGATGACGATGGAGCATGGGAAGTGGGACATGCATTACACAATCAATTTATTAACAATAGTGGCACAGTAACATTAGATGACGGCACCACTATCACATCAAAAGTCAATCTGTCAAAAGCAGTAAGACCAAAGGTAGACTAATATGGCACAAAAACATTTCTATGACAATCAAGTTCGAAGATACATTCTACAATTTGTTAGAATGTTCAGTGGGTTCACAGTTAAAACTGGAAGAAAGAAGAATGACAATGTAACTGATTATTATATTAGAGTTCCATCAAGATATGGAGATGTATCTCGTATGGCGGCAACTATTCTCAAAGGAAACTCTGAGAACGTTGTAAATTCTGCACCATTTATCGCGGCACATGTTCAAAGTTTACAACCAGACAGACAACGACTACAAGACCCATTCTTTCAGGATGCTGTAAGTGTCAACGAAAGAAAATTTGATGAGAATACTCAATCATACACAAGTGAACCTGGACAGAAATATAATGTAAAACGACTAATGCCAGTTCCTTACTTACTGAACATGCAAGTTGATATTTGGACTTCTAATACTGACCAAAAGTTACAATTACTTGAACAGATATTAGTTCTATTTAATCCAGCATTAGAAATACAACACAATGATAATCCAGTCGATTGGACTACTATTACAGTAGTAGAGATGACTGACTTACAATGGACAAGCAGAAGCATACCTGCTGGAATTGAAGACCAAATTGATATTGCCACAATGATATTTCAAATTCCTATTTGGATTAATCCACCAGCACAGGTATCAAGACAAAACGTAATTAGAAATATTATTAACAATATTTACACCTATACAGATATAGACACACTTGATTACGACCCAGATGCATTTGAATTCTTTAAAGATTTGAACGCCCAGTCAAGTGTTATTGTCACTCCAGGAAACTATGCACTACGAGTTTATGAAAGTGGTGGTACAGTATTGTGTAGCCCATATGCAAACGGAAATTATGATGATAGTATAACATGGGCAACTGTGCTTAAAGAATATGGCACATTAGATAGTGGTGTTTCAAGACTTCGATTAAAGTATCATGGAGAGATTGATGACCTTAATGCTGATGTTATTGGTACATTGACATCCACTGGTGTTGCTGACACTTTACAATTTACGATAGACACAGATACATTACCAACTAATACGGTAACGTCAGTTGATAAAATTCTCAACGCATCTACCGCCAAACCTGGCTTTTCTGGATTACCAGCCGCCACGGTAGGTCAACGATATCTAACACTAGACGCGGCGAAGAGTAGCAGTGTTTGGGGAATTGATGTTTCTTCGAATGATATTATAGAATATAATGGAACTGCATGGGTACTTAGTTTTGATGCAAGTGCATACAGTACACGTGCTTATGTAAAAAATACATTTTCATCACAACAATTCAAATTTGAGAAAGGTGAATGGACTGATACGTTCCAAGGAATATATGATTCGGGATATTGGAGACTAGAACTAGTAACGACTCCATAATGAAAGAATCAATAATCAAAGCGGCTGGTGGTTGCATAATTGCAAAAGACACCCATCGTATACTTCTTCAACAACGAACATTAGATGGATCATTTCCTAGAAATTGGGGATTCTTTGGCGGTAAAGTTGAAGCCAAAGAAAATGTCGCACAAGCATTATTACGAGAGTTAACTGAAGAAATAGCACTAAGTGTAGAAGACGATATTATCAAAATATATCCACTGGACCAATATCATACAAGAAATGGTGAATTTAGTTATTACTCTTTTGCTATACTGGTTGAAAAAGAATTCATACCAAGTATAAATCATGAATCAGGTGGATACGCATGGGTTGATACAAATTATATACCCAAGCCTCTACATCCCGGCACTAGACGTACTCTCTTCAGAAAGAAAAAACTAAAAATCATAAAAGACATTATATCGTCACTTTGATACTTGCTAAATCATCCTAAATACTAGGGTAAGAGAGAAGTTTAGAGGAGATACAATGAACCACATTATCAACTTAGAGAAGCAACGATTTATCCGCGACTGTAAGCAAGTTCTTAAGGGTGAAAGAGTGACAGATGGCCTAAGAAGGACAATCATTCATTCAAGTCCAGGACATGTAGAATATCTTAAAAGAGATATGAATATGGCCGAAGCACGTCTTGTAGATATAGTAATAGCAAAAGTTAAAGAAGAATCAAAGAAGGCTTTATCAGCAAGTAGTCAGCGTATCAATATATTGGCTATAAGTGTACTGGAAAATCTATCAACTGAGAATTCAGAATTTGCTGTTGAAGAAATAAAGAAGAGGTACCGAGAGAGTATTAATCCAGTAAAGGCATTGTATTATGACTTACAAGAGATTATGTTTCTCTACGATGGTAAACCCAAAAACAAACATCACCAATTCTTAATAAACCGATTCAATACTATTGAGTCTTTTGAAAAGATAATCGTAGCAGTTGACCGAGACATAAGTGACTTGGCTGAATGTAAACAACGTGTCAATAAGTTAAAAACTGAACACAATTATCCGAACACTAGTGAACATCTAAAGAGGATAGTAGATTTATATAATGAGATGATTCAGTGGAAAACACTGTTTGAAAAGTTTCCTGAATGGATTGAAGAGAATTCATTACCTATCGAACCCAAAAGTACAAACAATCTTTGTACAACTATCAAAAAACTATTTAAGTAATTTCTTCTAAAGAAGGTCTGACATTATGAATTCTACGTTTGACGTAGATAATGCAACAGAATCTATTGTTGTTCCATGAATAAGTTCTTTAAGAATAGCAATATTATCCCCGGCAGATTCAAATACTTTGCCATGTTCTACTGCAAACTTAAATAACATACCAGAACCCGTTAATGAAGGAGCAAGACCATCTAATGTAACTGATAATGGATTGTTCATAATGATGGGCTGTGCAACCAATGATATAATATTTACAATATCATCTAAGTTTTGTTGTGATTGGTCTAAAATATCACCAGTATGAGTAATATCCAACGTCTTTACGTACATTGTATAAAAGTTGATGTTACCTGATACTGTTTCACTTGCCGATGCGGCACCGTGTATTCTTGCCATAATCTTTTCTCCATCTATATAATGTATTTATCTAAATTTGCAGTGATTTAAACTGTATCGCTATCAGAAACTAGACCTCTATCTAATGTGTACGAGGCTGTATCAGTATCAGTAATAGCACCATAGTCTACATCAAAGACTTCACTATCAGTAATTAAACCATTATCTCTCGAATCATTCGCTGGAGTCATACCGCCAAGTTTAACCCAAGATGCGCCATTGTAACCTTCAAAAGAATCTACATCAGAGTTGAAACGCATCATACCAACAACTCCTGTTCCTGGTCTTTGTGCTGTTGTTCCTACTGGCATAACGAAAGCACCAGTTGGCGTCATCTCTGTTCCATTTAATACAGGACTAGTAAGAGTTTTATTTGTAAGTGTTTCAGTTCCTGTTAAAGAAACGAAACTTTCACCTTGCATAGCAGTATTAAATTCTGCAAGTGTACCCGAGAGAGTATTAGAATCTAAATCTAATGATTTATTTGTTAATGTGTCTGTTGTTGCTTTACCAACTAAAGTATCATCAGCATTTGGTAATATAATAGTTCTGTCTGCTGTTGGGTTTACAACTGTTAGATTTGTTTCGTGAGCATCTGAAGTAGAACCTTCAAACTTTAAAGAATTTTGAACTTGAATTTCTGTTGAGTTTACTGTAGTTGTTGTTCCTTGAACTGTTAAGTTACCAGTTACAGTTAAATCTGAGGCTGTTGTAATTCCCGACCATGCATTTGATACACGAAATTTTACAGTGCCATTTGATGTATCAAACCAAATATCATTCGTGTTTATTGTATAGGTATTACTCGGATCTGCATCTCCTTGATAGAAGGTCGTTCCTTGTTTACCAATCTTAAAATAAGGGACACTGGTCCCTTTCGCATTAATCGTTACTGCCATTCTCGTTCCTCAACGTTCGTTTTTTATAAAGTCAGACCTAATAAATTAAGTCTGTCGTTAAAGATTTTTAGTTCTGTATGTATTTATCATAAACTGATAATATTAACTCAGTTGATTATAGACTAAACAAATTTTACATAAAAAAAGGGATCCCGAAGGACCCCTTTTCATTATCACCGTAGTGCTAATGTTATATCAAATTACTCACAAATTAGATTTGCTTGTATTCTGCTGTAACAATTATAGCGCCAGTTGTAGGTGAAGCAGATGAACCACTATTCTGTAAAGTACCAGTAATAGTTGCACCGCCAGTTGTTGCAAGTTCAAAACCTAAATCAACAATATATAAACCGCCCTCAGAAAGGTCAGCATCAGTTGTTGTCATTAGAGTATTTGTACCGTCAGAAACGACTAGTTCGTCACATCCAACAAACGCAGTAGTAACTTTTGCAGAAACACGACTTACATAGTAAGTTTTGCCTGCGATGTTAGCCATTGTGCCGATTGTAAATGAAGATGAACCATTTGCTGAGAATGATACACGTCTTGTACCAGAAGAACCTGAAGTTGACGCTTTGTCATCTACATATTCTTTAGTTGCTAGAGCCGCGTCTGCCGCAGATGACATGTCATAGCCTGAAGGAGCAAGTATAATACCTGAACCTTTTGGAGCCAATGTCATGTTGACGTTTGTACCACCAGCCATTGCTAGTTCTACGCCGCCAATTCCGTTAGTTATAGTTAAAGAGTCAGTTGCTGAAGCAGTCTCTACGAAAGTAGCGATTGCTGTGTCATCTGCACCTTTAATTTGAACGTTTCCGTCTGCTGAACCACCGTTACCGCCTTTAATGACAACTGCACCAGAGGCATTACCGCCTGTACCGTTACCACCTTTAAGGACTAAGTCACCAGCCGCGCCTGCAGAAGCATCACCACCACCTACTGTTAAGTCAGTATCGTCTTCACCTTGAATTAAGGCTTCGCCAGATTGACCTACAATAAATACGTCACCGCCATCTTGACCTTGTAGATATAAATCTACAGCACCAGATGCCGCCGCGTTTTTGGCAGTCATTGTCATCTTACCAGTTGCATTAGTTAAAGCGATATATTCGCCAGAACCTGAAGAAACGCCAGAACCATCAATAGCCATAACACCCGTAGAATTACGTAGTTGACCTACATATTCCATGTTGAATGCTGAACCAGTTGAAGTCATGACTTTATTATCAGAACCTACCGCAGATATACCAGTACCACCGTTAGCGACTGGAGTTACGCCAGTTACGTCAGCAGTCATATCGACTTTTGCATAACCTAGAGTACCTGAAGCACCAACTTTAAGTACAGTTGAGTTAGCACCTTTCGCCAATTCTGTTACTGTACCTGAACCACTGTTTAACATCATAGAGTTAGCCGCGAATGCTGAAGTATCAGAACCCGTACCACCCATAGTTGCCGCTAAATCAACTGCTAGAGTTAACTCATTCACAGTCAAATCATTAATCGTTAGGTCAGCTTTAGAAGCGCCTACGTTAAGTTCAAATGCGTTTGAAGTTTCATTCCAGTTAACTGCCGCGTCATCATCAGAACCACGTTCAATAAGAATACCAGCGTTTTGTGTAGCGACACCAGTATGGTTAGAGTTAAGAACGATAATGTTATCTTCGATATTTACTATCTCAGATAGAGTTGTTGTTACTGAACCAGAAACCGTTAAGTTTCCATTTACAGTAGCATTACCCGTGACTTCTAATGAGCCAAGAGTTGTAGCACCTGCCGCAAGAGTATTTGCACCGAAGTCACCAGCAACACCAAATGTTGCAGTTGTATCAGACAAAGTTAACTTGTTACTAGTTGCATTATCATCAATACCAGTTGAAGCGAAAGTAGAAATAATTCCACCGTCAATCTTGTCACCAGAGATTTGATTTGCACCTAATGTTAGAGTACCCGAAGATACGTCTAATGAACGACCTGAACCTACAGTAATATCATAACCAGACATTGTGTCAGCAGAACCTAACAATGAAGCGTTAGAAATAGTACCGTTATGAATTGCATCACCAGATACAGAGTCATTAGCAAGAGTCAAAGTCTGACCAGTAAGGTCAATACTTGTACCACTAATAGCACCACCAGTAATAGCAACGTTGTTAGAAGACATAGCAGGAATAGTAGCACTCGTAAGTGTTGCTGTACCGCCTGTAATCGTAGCATTTGCTGTAGTCATAGTAGAGAATCTACCAGCCGCTGAAGTAGTTGAACCAATTGCTGTTCCATCTACTGAACCACCAGTAATAGTTGCTGCCGACGAGTTCAATGTTGCACCCGAAATAGCACCACCAGTTATAGTTGCATTTGCTGAAGTCATTGCAGAGAAAGTACCAGCCGCTGAAGTAGCCGCGCCAATAATTGTTCCGTCAATTGCACCACCATTAACATCAACTGTTGCGAACGTTGAAGTTCCAGTTGAAGTTACATTACCACTAACTGCACCAGTATGAGTACCAGCAGAATCACCAGTTAAATCACCAGCTACATCACCAGTTACATTACCAGTTACATTACCAGTGTGAACACCAGCAGTGTTACCTGTTAAAGCACCAGTAAAACCACCAGATGCAGATACAGTTGTACCTACGACTGCGCCAGTATGAGTACCAGCAGAATTACCTGTTACATCACCAGTTAAACCACCTACAAAAGCAGTTGATGTTACTGAAGATAAACCAGCAATAGTAGTTGCTGAACCACCAAGTGAAATTGCAGTTGTACCAACTGTCATTGCACTATTTGATAGTTTGTCATTAGCAATTGAACCTGCTAACATTGTATTAGTTACTGTTCCAGTGTCAGTTGTATAAACACCATTAGTAACTGTTCCAGCATTACCTGAAACTGTACCAGTTACATCACCAGTTAAATCACCAGTTACGTCACCAGTTACATCACCAGCGATATCGCCAGTAAAACCACCAGATGCAGATACCGTTGTACCTACTACTGAGCCAGTATGAATACCAGCAGAGTTACCAGT
>Ga0209482_1000928_pt1 | contig 22592 bp, 61 predicted proteins | sample CoawatmetaG10DNA_FD_187512 | JGI IMG/M metagenome (GOLD analysis project Ga0209482, IMG submission 187512) | Marine microbial communities from the West Antarctic Peninsula - Coastal water metaG104-DNA (SPAdes) (version 2) | ecosystem: Environmental > Aquatic > Marine > Coastal ...
TTGTTATACCCCTATAGCCCCCAACCCCCTACCCTATACCCTATGAACGTAGAATAGACCCCAGGTCTCCCCGAAGTCTATGTCTTGCTATAATATATAATATGTTAAGCGGCTTTCTCTATATGAGTATAGTCATTACCTTCTGCGTCTTGTTTAATATAGAAGAACGACTCTAGTTGTATATAGTGTATCCTACCTCTAGTCTTCTTACCAAACATGTCGTGCTTATAATAGTCTAAGCTATTATCTCCTATGCGTCTCACTGTTACTAAGTCTGTGAATGTATACGCTTTAGTCTTGCTATCACAATGATATCTATTCAATGTTGTGAATCCATTCTCATTTGTCTCGATCTTATACACATCCGTATTAGTGTCTGCTTCTACTTTTATACTGAAATACATTCCAGCTTCTATATTTTCTTTTATATTCATATCCGTTTATTTATTGTTTAACATTACCAATATTCTCTGCTAAGTTTTGAAGAGCTTCGTCTTCAGTCATATTAAAACGACTCATTAAAAAGTCTAATAACTCTTGCCCTACTAATTGTTTTTCATTGCTCATATCTCTTATTTTTTATTATATATAAATATAAGGCATATAATCCGTAAGTCCTAATCATTTGCCTATTATTTTTAATAAAGTTTTAAGCCTTCACAATTTGCTCCGCTACCATACTTTCGCAATCCTCAAATCCCATTGCACATATTCTGGAAGCTTTTATGAAGGATCTCAAATTAATCTCTACGCCTTGATATTTAGTCTCTAAGTCTTTCATAATTTTTAAAGCTTTTTCTTTTGCCTCCACAGGAATCTTAGTTTCCATAACATCTTTCAATTCATCTATTCTTTGGAACATTTGCTTTGTGTTCATACTAATGTCTGCTACAAAACTTCTGGATTTAATTGCGTCGTCTAATTTGCTTTGAGCTATATTAGAGATAAAGATAATTTTACCAGTAAACTCAAAGTGTCTAGGAACTGGATCACCATATGTGTCCTTCAGTGGCTTAGTACTTATATAGCTAAGCTTTCTAGTGTCATAACTATCTAGTGCTGCCTTCAATAAATTAACTGCATCCACATCTTTGAAAACACTATCACAATCATCTAATACAATTATTTTGTCTGCATTCTCATATATGGTTACAAACAATCCCGCTGCCGTAGCTCTACCTTTAAAGTGCACAAATTGCTTTGCCTCCTGTAATCCCATATCCGTTAATGTCTTCTTAACTAAATAAGTCTTACCTAATCCTGCGCCTCCTGTAATTACTAGGGAAGGCTGTATTCCTCTACCTACCATTTTAGTAAGTCTTTCTAAGTTCTTAAACATTACCTTAGGATCACGCTTTTCAACAACCGACATAAAGCTTAGCTTTTGAGGAGTATTAGGTTTGCCACTTTTCATTCTAGCAACTCTACCACTATCGCTTACTATGAGTACTTCATTATTTTTTTCAGCGTTTCTAATTTGAATGTATCTAATTAAGCTTTCAGGCGCTATACTCCCAGTAGCCGTATTCTTTGCTACTAATTTGCCATCTATCCTGGCCGGCTTATAAATGTTTGTCATATCTCTAATTTTAAATTATACTTAAATATAAGGAAAATATCCGTGCGTGTCAACCTTTTTTCAAGAAAAGTTTAAACTTTGTTTCCTATTAGAATTCTAACAAATCAATAACCATTTCACCCGTACCCAATCCATTATAAGTAATCTCATAATTTGGATCCATCCCGGAGGAAGAAACATCATTAACTAAATCATTTACCGAATCAAACTTTCTTTTAAAGTAACCACAATCTAAACTATACATATATCTATTTTTTTAATTATTAATTACTTAAATATAAGGCATATTCTGATAGGATCCTAGTCTTTTACCAGAAAAGTTTAAATATATTTTAATAATTTTCCTATGCCAGGAACTGCTTTAAGAGAATTTTCTGCTTGTCTAACTAGCTGTCTAGCTCTCTCGCCTGTAACATTTAACTCTTCAGCTATATGCTCCATATGCATTGCATAGTCTCTACCAATACCGTAAAACATTGTAATAGCCGCTTTTTGTTTAGGCTTAAGGCTACTCAATGCAATTGCCAATTGTGTCTTTAAGTCTGAGCTATCATGTGCCGGCTTTGCTTGCTCGCTTGGAAGATATCTATCTGCAAATGTCTCACTATCCTCATCATCGCCTACTTTGCTTGAAGTGGATATAGTTTTAAACTCTTTGCCTTCTGTCATTGTCTTATGCGAAGGAATCCTTACCACTCTGCTTAAGTCATTTAAACACTTTTGTAATTCAGCTCTCACATACCATACTGCAAAGCTAATAAATTTAACACCTCTCGTTGGGTCAAATCTCTTTGCTGCCTCAAACAATCCTATATTTGCAAATCCAATTAAATCTTCTAACTCAATACCCATTCCCTGATATTGCTTAGCTACTTGCACTGCAAACCTTAAATTTGACTCTACTAGTTTATTAATTGCTGCTCTATCTCCAGTTAATGCTCTTGTCGCCAAAGCCACTTCTGTATCTCTATCTAGTAATGGAGCTTTCTTAATTTCACCCATATACTTTTTGACACTTGGTGTATCCGTCACCACCGCGCCAGTCGTTACATATATCTTACCCATTTGTTAATTGTATTAATGCATTAGGACTAAATACTATATCTTTGTCTTGCTGCGGTTTAACTTTTTTCTTATTTCTCATAGCTCTTGCTACTGCACTATTAATATTAGAAGACTTTGCGGCTCTTCTAAATCCAGCGAGGACTCTATCCTGCGCTTCATAACCTTTACTCATTTTTTTACTCATATCTCTTATTTTAAATTATACTTAAATATAAGGCAAAAAAGGATAGGATCCTAATCTTTTGCCAACTTTTTTTAACTTATTTTGATTTATTTAACTCATCATAAAAATGAAATATTGAAACATATTCATTTTCTTTTACTACTTTACCGGCATTATTTGCATGCTCTGGCTTATCCTTAACTATTTTATCTATCTTCTTCATATTTCTATTTTTTAATTATACTTAAATATAAGGCAAATTATTGTAGGATCCTAATCTTTTATCAGAAAAGTTTACTAACTGCACCATAATGAATTACTCTCCCAGTTATCCTCAAATTCATGCATTAACTCTAGGTATTCATCTTTATTAATAAAACCTCTAGTTAAACCGTCCCACAAATGTAAATCATAATTATCTCTTTCTTTCATAATCTTTATTTTTTTAATCGTTGTCTATTACTGTTTCAAATTCTTTATTCGTATTAATATCTTCTAGCTGACTTAATGCTTCTTCGAGTACATCCTTCATTTCCGTCACCATACTATCTAATTCTGTAAGTCTAACACAATTGTTAATTTCATACTTATAAGTATCCAAGGATTCAATTGTTTCAACTACTTCCTTAAGTTCCGGGCAACAATCCCATCCATCTTCAAACGTTTTTATTATTCTCATATCTTATTTTTTTATTTCTTCAATTACCATTGCTACTATTATGCCTAATGTTACACATAATAAACATACTGAGACTATCTCCGTATATGTTACTTCTACTACTTTTTCTAATATATCCATATCTCTTATTTTAAATTATACTTAAATATAAGGTAAATTATTGTAGGATCCTAATTATTTACCATCTTTGTTTAAACTTTTTTACTCAAACTCTTTTCCAATAAAGGCATAGCCATTATTATGTACATATGTTAATATTTCATCATATATCTCAATACCTACCTCTTCATCGAAGGGGAAATGCTTTCCAAATATATTTAAATCCTTAGCGTATTCCAAATTAATTTTATCCTCTCCGTCCATTAAATGTATATTTGTATTACCGGCATATGTATCTAACTCAAATTTATATACATTATTATCGATATTATAATAGCCTTCCACGTATCTCTCATATCCATCATGACTTACACTACTATCAATTGTTATTTTATTTACTTTTGTCATATCCTATTTTTTAATTATTAATTACTTAAATATAAGGAAAAAAAGAACACGAGTCAACCTTTTTACCAGAAAAGTTTAAACAAAGTGCTTTGACTTACAAAGTAACCAGAAAGTAAGAAAGGGAGCAGGGATATGAAGTCTGCTCCCACTTTAGAGATATGAGTATATAATAATGCCATATACCAGGGCGATACTTTTATTACTTTCGTGATAGTGTATAATCAGATTTAATCAAAGACATGGATAATCCTATTCTTTCTGCTAGGATGTCATGTTCTTTTTGATTAACATAATCAATTTGCTTGTCGGTAAAGTAATTTAATTTACTTTTAGCCGTTTCTAGTTTCTCAACGTTATCATACTTTGCTGCGATACTTATTTGTAACGACCAATATTCTACTTTTTGCTGATAACCGTTTGTATAATTTCTTTTATAAAATGTACTAGCCTTTGTCATATCTCTTTATTTTTCTATATAATAAGAAGAAACAACCAGGAATCCAACCTTTTTCCGGAAAAACTTTACTCCGTATAACTAGGAAACCGAACTAAAAGTATATGTGTATCCAAAACTAAATCTATATCTAAAAGTATATTATCTAAAAATACACACATTGTTCTAAAAATAGCTAGCTATCTAAAAGCACATATATTGTTCTAAAAATAAACCCGGGCCTTCTCCCTATAGGGAATGTAAATAAAGAGCATACACGCACTAAAAATAAACTGGACAGCGAGGTATAGGCATTTACCATTCTCTCCATCCTTAATACACACATAATGGTCTAAAAGTAAAAGTAGTGTTTAAGTAAAATACTTTGAAATTCAAAGTGGTTTGTAATATATCCAAAACTAATAGAGACGGCCGAACAATCACACTCGGTAGTATCAAATCCACATAACAGCATGGCAGCGAGTCTCGAAGCAAATAGCCATCGATCACTGTACCAGACGTCTTAAATACAAGTTATACTTTAAAAATCGTTGTCTCACATCTTGATCCACATTACCATACAATATAGCTTGCTTACATATTTCACCACGTAACTCCAATACCCTCTTCTCCACATACAAGATATGCTTCTTTGTACGCATATACTTTTTCAGCCAATCTCTCGTTCTCTTTTTGGTCATTACAGCCTTCTGGTGTCATGGTGGTTATCCCATACTACCCATAACGCATAACCCAATATAACTGCCACAATGGTTACTGGATATATAACTATTAAAGGTATTAGCACTAGCATTATAACTATCCATGCCAATACCAATTCTTCTTTGCTTCTATTTTTCATATTGTATAGCTTTGCTTAACACTAATGGAGATCCGTCTAGATGGTCTCTCACTGAATAATGATTATCATGTTCTGTGACTATCAACTCTTTGTTCTTGTACACTTTATAGTTCTTGTACACATATTCTTTTATTGCATCTATATTTGTCATTGCCTTGCCTTTATTATTTGGTTACACTTTTCATATTCTTCTTCTGCTTCATAATGCTTTATGAGCATATCCGGATCCTCATGATCTATAGGCAAATAAAATTCTTTGCCTAATTCTTTATAATCTATTTTGCCTATCATCAACATGTAAGCGTTCTCATATGATTGATCCACATTCATTTTAATCTTCACTTTTTATGGCCATATGTTCTCCATCATCTTCTTCTTCTTCTAGGATGTATTCTATATTGAACTTGTCCAATATACTACAATATATATCCTTGCCCGATTGAGTGTATTGAACACAACCATTATGTGGAGTTGTTATTTTATACGTTATCATCTTTCAATCCGTTTTCCCATTCTTTGTATCCTGGTTGTTTGGACTGCCACTCTTTCATATCAACGGCATCAAACAAATGAAAGTCTTTTGGCACTTGTCCCGAATCTTCCAATTCTTTCAAAGTAACTGAACCATACATGTTTCTAATCTTTTTGTTAGCTTTTTTCTTTTTGCTCATATTCTATGTTATATGTCTCGAGCCTCCTGAAAGGAGCCGAAGAGACGTACTAACGTACTATTCCTTGCCGTTCGTCGTTGAATCAACATCATATTCTTCGTCTGAAATAAAACTAGATAATATGTCTACTTGTTCTTCTAATCTAATAGAATATTCTTCTAATCTTTGTACGTCGTCAAATATTTTTGAATACTCTTCTTGTAAATTAAAATATTGATCTATTATTTCAGCGTTTCTAGATTTTTGATAATTTGAATTAATTAACACTCCTACACAACATATCATTAAAATGATAGATATTATTCTATATGTTCTAAGTCTTTTCATTTATTATTCTTTACTTTTTTTGTACTAGCTTTTCTTGCCCTTAAATATAATTCGTTAATATCTAATTGATCTAATATAATTGCATCATGATAAATTGTTAAATAATCATTTCGTTTGCTCTGTGCTTCAAAATCATTTTCAAACTCATCAATCTGAAGTTTTCTTTCTGACTGATCTCTATGTATTACCCAATAACTCATAATAATCTCCTCGCTACTTCAGCTCCAAATTTTTGATTATTTGGATATTGTTTTCTTAGTTTTTTTAATTCATTATACAGATTATTATCATTAACTGGGAGTGAATCATTATCTGGTGTAATTTCGCCTTCTGAACCTATGTGTGGAGATCCATATGATTGCCATGAATTGTCTTGATACTCTTTTGATTGTCTATATTGATCCATTGTTCTTTCCTTTTTACTCATTAATTGACTCTTTAATTTTAGTATTCAAATCTCTCATTTGTGCGGCAGTCTCATAATCTTCTTTCTCTGCTGCTCTTTGTTCAATATTAGATAACATTGCTTCTGCATCGCCATTAAATACTTCCATTAGTACTCTTCTAAATTTGTCTAATGTTTCTGCTTGATTTGCATAATGGTATTCATCTTCTTTACTCATTGTCATTTGGTTTTTCAATAGTCCATATGCCTACCAGGCCTAGTCCTATTATAAATATTAATACTACGATTTCCACTTTAAGTTTTTATTCTTTTTAACTTGCTTTATCAATGCATATAATTCTACATTAAAGTTATCCCAATATGTTTTATATTTCTTCATATCTTATTTATCTAAATGGAAAACTGATACAAACTCGGCACTATATTTCTTATATATAGCTTCATTGTTTGCAAATAACTCTTTGAATTCTTTCCAATCTTCTACTTCTATTTTTTTATCTATCATATCTTTATATATAATAAGTAATTAATTTGAATAATCCAATGATTTTTAAACATTTCTGCCATTTTCATAAACATGTTTTACCGTAGGGAATCTTAAACTTATTCCACCTTCTTGATTCTTTGTTTCCTCAAAGTATTGAACGGTAATTGTTTTGCCTAATAAGTGTTCTGGATTTGCTTGGTATCGTATTCTTTGTTCTTGATTCCATCCTGAGCCAACTGCTACTCTGTAACCTTTATGTTCAATCCATACATTAGCTAACATTGGTATTACTATTTCTTTGCCTTCTCTGATGACTCTATGGCTATCAAATTCAATGTCTAACACTTCATATTCTGCGTCAAAGAACTTTTTACACTTCAATAAGTTTTTAGTTCTTTTGCCTTCGTATGGACTATTTTTTCTTAACATAACTCCTTCATGCCCTAATAGATCAGCATCTGTTATCATACTTAGTAATTGTCGTTCGTCTTCTATTAAATGATGATCTAATACACTCAATGTTTTTGTGTCTCCAAGTACTCCATCTTCTTCTGGTAATCTTTGTAGCCTTTCTGATAAATTGATATGTCCTTCTTTTGAATCAAATTCTTCAATTGACATACAATCAAATATAATATACTTTGGATTCTCTATAGTATGATCTTTTCTTTTAATTTGTTTCATGATGCCTTGAAAGTCTTCATTACCATTGTCATCCATCATACAAACTTCGCCATCTAATACAAAATCACCAGACATATTTGTTATATCAAAACTTATTTCATTTCCAATATATTTAACATCATCTAATATTTTTTGTAAGGTTGTAAACTCATTTCCTTGTCTGGAATAGGCAGTTACTGTTTTGCCTTCTTTTCGGATAATACATCTCACTCCATCTAATTTTCTAGATGCATACCATTTTTCTGTTTCAAAATCACAAAACTTAGGTTCATACTTAGTTGCTAATGCAACATCAAATGTTGGAATTAAATTTGGTATAACTTTATTGATAACTGAATCAGATGCTCTAATCTCTAAGTTTCTATCAATAATAGAAAAGATTAAATCTTCATATTGTTTATTCTCTAGGACGAATCTATTTACGTTTGCAATTGCATCGTGACCCGTACAAACTCGATTTGCTAAGTCATCTAATAAAGTGAAAATGCTACCATATGTATTTGAGTGTCCTAGTAAATCTTTATTCTTTTTACAAGTCTTACTGGTTACATAATACTTTTTATAAGGATCATATGTATAATTTAATGACGATGTAATGAACTCATTGTTCTTTATTGAATCTATAATAACTTTTTTTTCATTGAGTGATGAAGTGGATTTCATTTCATCTACAAACTTTTGTAATTTTTCTAACATGTTTAAATAGTATAATGTGATAATTTTTCTTTTAACCGGGTCATATGTTTACATGGAGCATATGGTCTGAATTCTTTTGCTTTACAGTTACAATTGGATATTCGATGATCAGTTACTGTTACATCATAATAAGATAACTTTCCGGTCTTTTTATTCCTACTACCCATTTCTCTAAACTTCCAACTACGTGCCATTATCCTAATCCAATAAATTCTTTACTCAATAACAATGACAAATCTTCTGCTACTTCTTTAGCTCTCCAATAAGCCATTACTTCTAATTCTTGAAGAACATCATTATGTACAGCATGCATTGTAAACCCACTACCATATGAAGTTACCAATACTGCTTCTTGAATATCTTTCATTATTGCATTAGCTTCATAACTCCATTCGGCATCTTGAAACTCTAATTCATCATCTGAAGATCCTATATAATATTCGTTTTCTGAATCGTGATACGCAACTAACCATTTTTTTTCTATTGAATCTACAACCTCGCTTAACACTTCGTCGTTATGATCATATATCTCTTTGCTCCAAGGCTTAGTTATTGCTATGTCGTACTTCTTAAGCTTCATCCTCTTCAATTAAACCATGTTCAACTTTAAATTCTTTTATTTCTTCTTCCGATAATTCATCTTCAAAATCTTTAATAATTTCTTCTGCGTGCTCAACAAAATATTCTAGGAACTGATCATCTAGATATATATCATCTGCTAAATAGCTATCAATATGTACCGTTATAAAGCCTCCATATGATTCAATTTCTTCCATTAATGAGCTAGCTAGCTCTGAATCATAATAAAATACGTCTTCACAAATATTAGGAGCGGTATGATCATTTGTTAGAACATATACATCATATCCATCTCTGGTTGATTCTGTATAACAATATATGTCTGCGTTATCAAAATTTTCTGTGAATGTAACATTTAAATATCTTTTTGCTAATTCTATTTGTTTTTCATCTGTCATATCTCTTATTTTTTAATTATTAATTCTAAATTATTACCATCAAACTTAATACCTACTACTTCGGTACCATCTTTTTCTACTTTTTTAATGAATTGATTTAAATCAAATGATCTAAAATGTAAACCACCTTTTGCTTCTCCATCAAATCCATCTTTCCAAAATACTTTTTCTTCAAACATATCTCTTATTTTTTCTATATAATAAGAAAACTAAATTAAATATCCAACCGTTTTAAAACTTTTTTCCATTGCCAAGCTCCAGCTCCGATGTAATAATCCTTAACATATCCTCTTTTCTTCATTTGGGATTCTACGCTAGTATTGTTTCTTTTTGCTGCCGTCATGGCATAATAACTATCTAGGCTCATCTTTTATATTTAATGTGTCGTTAATATTAATTTCTTGTGGTATTTGATGTTGTCTTTTAGGTTTTTCGTGTTTATGAAAATCAATTAACGAACCTAATATGGGTACTGCCGTAAGTAAAATCCATACTATAACAGTTTTCATATAGGTGCAATTACATCCCAGTCATCTGTATCATTATCCCAATCAGTATCAAATTTTGTTTCTGGTGAGGTGATACCGGATATTGTCTTTTCGCATTCTGAATTAAAACTTTCCATATCATATTTAGCTGTTTCAGTAATAGATCCTTTTTCTAATTCTTGTATACAACTCCAAAGATATCCAGATTCTGAATGATAATTCACATCTTCAAATGAACTGTATAACAATTTTAAATCTTTAATTGGCCAGGTAACTTCTGCCTCTATTCCTTTTTGTAACATACCATCATAGTCAAATATTCTTGACCATTTATTTCCTAATTCATAACTCATATATTTCCTTTTAATAATTTTTATTTATGATTGAAACGGTAATTTGAATCCTAATTTTTCACAACCATCTTCAAACTCAACATGCATCTTATTTATTTCATAATATTCATCCCAAGTAATAAGTTTATCTACATTAATCATTAGGTCATAATCATATTGAGATTTATTATTCCAATTTTTAGTAACTTGATTTTGTATTTTTTCTTGATTCATACCCTTTATTTTCTATATAATAAGAAAACCAAATCAAATATCCAACCTTTTCATATTAAAATCTTATAATTATTCCGTAAGAAAACATTGATAATCCTATTCCTAATGCCATTCTATCTGGAGTAACATGTTTTGCTAATCCAGGTTCAGACCAATTATTCCCACTATTATTGGTAGTCATTGATATTATACTAGCTGCAATCATTGCTCCGCCTCCTATCATACATTGAGAACTTATACTAATATTTTTACTTTCAAACCCTGATTTCTCAGGTTTGTCTTCTGCAGCATTTATTTTAAGGTCTACTGGAACTTCGTCGATAGACATTTGACCATTTATTTTATTATAACTCCCTAATAATAATGCTATTAGTATTGCTGATGTATAGATTTTCATAGATATTGTATATGTGTTTTATATTTTAATAATTGTTGTCTTTTTTCTAAATTAACTTTGCCGGTTGCTATTGCTTCATTACATAATTCCATTTGTAATTCAGCCATTCGGATTGAAACATATTTTCTATGTCTAATATATCGTCTGTGTATAAAGAATTGCTGCAGCATTATTTAGCCCACTTACTTCTTTGTACTAGTTGTGCAATTACTCCATATACACTTAAATCTTCATATGTGTCTTGTATATTTTCTCCAACTTCGTCTGGCTGACCTAATACAACTAATTGTTTTAATCTTTGAATTTTATCATTAATACGAAACCATAATCCAGTAAGTGATAATTTTATATCAGCCGCTGTTTCTAGTTGGGTACCTACAGAAATATTACCTGGTCCATAATTTCGTTGTTTTTTACAAAATGTAATATACATCTCATCTAAAATAATTTTAAATTCTTTTGTAGTTTCTGGATACAATCTTTCACAATATTCTGTTGCAGATTCTTCTGGTATGGGGTTTATTGATTTCATTTTAGTGATGGTTCTGTTCTTATTAAGTTTGGATATCCTCCAAATTTGGTTGTGTCTTGCATATATTTGCCACAATCACATAATGCTTCAACTACTTCTGCAGCACCGTTAATTATTTTAATTGTTTTCTTTGCTATTTCTCTAGTAGCATTACAATTATTACATTTATATAATGACATTTTTTCTTTTACCTTTTTTAGTAGATATATTTTGTTTTTTTAACATTAATTTTTCAACTATTATTTGTCTATAGATAGGACTTTCCATTTCGCAATAATATCTTCGTTTCATGATAATTCTAATTGAGTTTCATTAAATATATGTAACATTTTTAAATGATCTAATTCTGCTACTAATCGCACGTCTCCTGCAGTTGTTTCAAATACTGATACTATTGTTCCTGGAAATTTGTAGCCTTTTGGTTTATAAACTTTATCTCCTACTTTAAATTTGCTATTTATTTTTTTCATTTTTTATTTTTTATATTCTGTTATATCTAAATCATAGTTAGGTTTTATACCTTCATATGGATCATATCGGGTTGATTGCGTTGTAGTCTTAACTGCAATTGATTTAAATGTACGCTCTTTTAACATTTCTGGTCGATTCTCACTAACCCATTTAACGTACCATGGAGCAATTGTTTTAACATGTTCTACGGTTAAACCTATATATTTTCCTGATCTAAATTTCATATATCATATTATAGTTTCTACAATGACCGTTATCATTGTCTAATCCGTAACCAATAACCCATTCATTATTTATTTCAAAAACATTATAATGTTCATCTACAAATACATTTGGTACTAGTAAAGGAGGAGAACTTTTTCTTTTCAATAAGGTTACTATTGATATCATTGAAGGATCTTTAACCTTTAAATAGTCAATAACTGCATTGATGGTATTGCCAGTATCATATATATCATCAACTATATATACATGTTTACCTTTAATTGAAGTTTCTAAGTCTTTTGTTATTTGAACATCGCCTTGTTTCTTTTTTGAAATATATGATTTAACTCTCATAAAATCACACTCAATATCAAATGTAATATTTTTTAAGAAGTCTGAGTAAAACATAAAACATCCATTTAATAATCCAACAAATATTACTGGAGTCTTATCATCTCGATGCTTATCATTAATCTGTTTTGCTACAATTTTACTTTGTATATTAATTTCTTGTTGTGTAAATAACTGTTTCATTACTCTCCGTATAAATTAAATTTCTTTGGTTTAGTTTGTTCTATTTGTTTTTGTTCATATCTAATAGCATATAATTTACTGTCTAATGGAGCTAGTCTAAATTCTGCTTTATCTCCATGTATACTAAACCAAGCTTCTAATGCATCTGTTAAACTATTATGTACTGTATCAGCTGAGTCGTCTACTAATATCCAATTATCGCCTGGTGGTACTCTCCTGGCTATCAACTCATTAACCTCTATTTGTTCTGTCTTCATACTATATTATAATTATTCTTTTGGGAATTTCCAAACCGTTTTGCGTTTTTTTCTTTGTTTAATAAGTTTAATAACATATTCTGATAGTAAAAACATTGTTAATAATACTCCAGAACTTACCAATGTTACTAATATTAATACTACCATGTAGTTTAAAAGTGATACTTCTTCCATACTTATAATTCTATCTTTGTTGCATACTTTAATAACATTTCTGTATTATCTCTTGTATAACTTTCTTTGCGTTTACTTTTACCTTCTAGTTGCATATCACGATAAAACATTACATCATATGTTTTGCAATACTTAGCATGATTTAATGATACATGCTTATAAAATGTGCTAGATTTTATAACATAAATAGCATTTTGTGCTGGATGGTGAAATGATATTGTATCACACTTTCCTCTTTTGTTTTCACCTAATCGTTTTGCAATTGCTGTTGTCTTAGTTCCTGTAATAACTAATTTTTTATGTTCATTTTTAATACCATTTGTAAATAAATGATCATATCCATCGGCATCAACTACTTCGCCTTTACATTCAAAATGTGTTTCTAAATAGGGAAGTACTACCTGTTCTGATATTCTTCCTGCATTAACAGACATTGCTTTGCCTGACTCTAAAAACAGTCTAATCATTTCGTCTGTAATATGATTACTAACATATACTGGGAGAGTAATGACTCTTCCATCTTTTTGTTCTCTCTTTGTTACCATGGTTTATTTATTTTTTATCATTTATATTCTCAACTTTTTCATATTGAAGAATTTATTCCCAATATATTTTCATTTTCTTTTTTAAGCTTATCTCTTACTCTATCAGCTATAGGTATTGAATCTCCCATTTCATCTATCCTAACAAAGGTTATATTTGTAGCAAGTATAACATTTTGTTTGCCATTATAAACATTATGAGAACGAGCTTCTAGTTTTAAATTAATTGATGTAGCGCCAATTGACGCAACCTTACCGTATATCTTTAATAATTGTCCTTCTCTAGCTGGTTTATTGAATAGACATTTATCAATACTTTTAGTTACCATTCTTGGAGTATCACAATATTCAGATGCAAATCCAGCAGCTGCTGCATCTAACCATGCTAATAATTTACCACCAAATAGATTTCCATGGAATCCTAAATCTGATTTCTTAATTGGATGTTGAGTTATATATTTCATTGAATATATTGTGTCAAATACTGTGATACAAAGTATGCTATCTTATATCCAACAAATCCGCCAAATGCAGTAGGTATAGGGAATAAAATAAACTTAGCTAATGATGTTGTATATTTAGGCCGGTTAATAACTTTACTAATATAGAAGTAGTGTATTAAATAACCACATAGTACTGCTAGATCCATTCGTAGTGCAATGAAAGGAACTATTATTGCTCCACTAAATCCAAAAAAGAAATTTTCCCAAATAGCATAACTAATCTCTTTGGGTTTTGCTTCTTTAAATTCATTAATGATTTTTTTTGTTCTTTTCATATGGTATTATTTCTGTTATAGTATTCTTTATCTTTATTGTCATCTAATGTTGGATAATTTTCTTTTTGTTGTTTATTTCCATTATATATAATATTCCAAATAAGAAATATCAGATAAATAGAAAATAGAATAAATCCAACTCCAAAAAATAGTATATTCATTGCTTCTTAATTTGACTTATTGCTATACTAAATAATAGTATAGTTCCTGGCCAATGTGCTGAATATTGCGCTTCTGCAGTCATTCCAATTAATCCTAATCCTATTGAATATACCATACATGTAAAAGCAACACCAATTGGATACCACTTTAATATTTGATTTTTTATTTTCATTTTTTTATTTATTTTATTTTCATATGCCATTGGGGACGGTAATCCGGAGTAATGGCAATGTTTTTCTTTTTGTCTTTTAAAGGTTGACATCCAAACCCATTCTTTTTTCATCATTTTATATTGATTCTGATAGTTCTAAAAACTTATTATTCATTGATCTTGATATTTGAGTAAGGTTACTAGTGTCTATAAATTCTGCATTCTTTCCATACATATCTTTAAAATATTTTCCAGCCCAGCCATTCTCTGCTTTGCCATCAATAAAATATGATAAAACATTAATACCTAACTCTTTCATTTCATTAACAACTTTCTTTGTAAATTTAACTCCATTATAGCTATAAGCGGTACCGGTTACTGAACTTGGTGCTCCGTCTGAGTAGTTAATGAATATACATTCATCTCCTTTAGCATCTGATTTAATATATGGTAATATACTTTTAAAAGATAAGCCTTCTGGAGTACATCCATAACATCTAAGATATGGAAAATATTTTTTAATCTTAGATATTTTATCCGTTGCACTGTCATATGCGTATACTGTAACTGTCTTTTCAACATTTCCAGACATATTACTTGTTCCTCGTAATGATATTTGAACTCGGATGCCGGTTGTCATCGATGCTGCTTGTGCAATTGCTATAGCAGATTTAATAGCATTTCGAAATCTTTTGCCAGACATAGACCCAGATGCATCAATTGAAATATGTATAAAGAAATTCTTATATCGATCTGTTACAATTCTATGAAATACATTTGCATTCTGGAATCCTAATTGGGATATCAATCTTCTATCAATTTTACCAGTATTTAGTCTAGTTGATTTTAATGATCTTTCTTCATTTCGTAGTTGTAACTTTTTACCTAATTGCTTACCTAATATAATGCCTTCGATTACTCCTTTTCCAGGACCATACCATGTGGAAGTATTTTCTCGTCCTTTTTTCAAGTTATAAGAATCAAATATTGAATCCATATGACACATAACTGCATATGTCATTTTCTTTATAACAATACAATCAACATTAAATATATTTGCTCCTAAACTACCAGTCGTAACTGGATTATTTTCTGTGCCTGATTCCTTTAAACTTCTAATAATTGCATTATCTTTTTTTGATAATTTGCCAACTTTCTTAGAATTTCCATTTACAAAATCTCGTTGTTTTTGAGTTTCTTTATCTAATCGTTTCTTTTCATTGTCAGATAATTCATAAGAATAGTCTGGTTGTTTTTTATCAGATTTGTTTTCTTTTGTTTTAGTATTCTTTGCATCCGACTGAATAGATTTAGTAACTAATTTATATACTTCAATTGCAATATTTAATGCATCTTCCGATGTAGTAAGTCTTTTAATATTTTTTAGATCAATTAGTTTCCATATAGTTGGTAACTCTTTTAATACATTTAATTGCCTATTTGGATTTGTTAAATTAATAATCCTAAACATATAGGAGTCCCAATCCTCATCTGTCTTTTCTTTTGACTTCAACGCTTTATCAACAATATTGGAATTGAAATATTTAGCATACATTGATTCGTAGTATCTTCTATATCCAGGCGCATTAGTATATACATGATAATCAATTCTTCTATCTTCTACCCAATTGAATAAATCTTTTACATGAAACATATCAGATGTAGACATATTCATATCTGGATCTCCACCTCGTAGAGCTATATGCTGATGAAATTTACTTCCTATACAAATTCTATCTAATAAATTAAAATTAGTAAATGCAATATGGGATCCTTCGTGTAATGCTAATCCTACAGTTGCATCAAAATTCTTATCTTCAATTTTAGAGCCAATAGTAACTGACTCTCCATCTGTATAGCTTTCATCATTGTTTTGAAAATTTACTGGTATTTGTTTACCTGTTACAATATTAACAAAATTTCCTATAGCTCTCTGAGCAGATGCTAACTTTGTATAGTCAATTTGTTTTTTATTATTAACTGTATATGTAAAATCGGTGTCAATATCATCAAACCAGAAGCTAGAAGCTGACTCTTCGTATTGCTTAACTGGATTTGCTATTTCCTTTCGTATTCTTATCTTTTTCATATATCTCTTTTTTATATAATAAGAAAATCATTTCATATATCCAAGAAAAAAGTTGGGTTCTTTGAAGATTATTTATTTATTTTTAATTTTCTACTACTTCTTGGTCTTGTAAATTGAAGATGTCTTCATTTGCAGTTCCTAAATGTTTCTGAATAACTTGTTTTACAAATAACCTTTCGGAATCGCCGCCGCCAGCTGCATCAAAGAACGGAAGTATACCCACTTCGGATGCTTCTTCTAATGTAAAGCCATCTGCCAATAATTCACATATTCTAACTGTCATACGTGTTGATATCATAGTGCTAAGTTTGCCTTCTTCTGATTTCCATTCTGTTCTAGTTACGTCTGCAATATCAGCGACTGATTCTAATAGAGTATCTTCAACTCTATCTCCAAATCGTTTACTTAATAATGAATGTTCTCTTTCTTTAGATAATATATCTACTTCAATTACTTCAAATCTATCCATTAATGCTCTATCCAATACTCTCGTAGAGGTATATTCCGTACCAATATTTGCTGTTGCGATAAACGATACACCTTTAGCTACTTCTACTAATGGGGCATCTATATTCTCATCTAACCTCAAATATCGCTGGCCTTCATCTAATACAGTCATTAATATATTCCATGCTTCAGGATGCGCTCTAGACAGCTCATCTAAAAGGATTACAGCACTTTCTGTCTTAATAGCCTTAATGAATGCCGATTCATCAAACAGCGTCTCGTTGTTCTTAAAATGCGTATTACCAATTAATGTTGATCTAGGATCTTGAGTAGCTCCTAAGTTAAAATAAAAAAATGGTCTATTAGTTGCTATAGGTAATGCTTTTGCTGCTTCTGTCTTACCAGAGCCGGCTGGTCCAACCATCATAATATTTTTACCTCTAACTGCAGATCTGATTAGATATTTCCATTTAATATCTGTTATTTCCAAATGATCAGGCTTAATTGAAGGAGCATTGTTAATAAATGCTAATACAGGATCTGTATTTTCAATTAATTCTTTTTCTACTTTTTTAGGAGTTGGGGTAGGCAGCTGATCAGCGTTAATTCTTTTGCCTCTTTTACTAGTTGGATTAAATTTTAAGGCTTCGCCATTCTGATATGCAATTTTAATCATATCCTCTCTAAAAAGATGAGTAATATCATCGCCTTCATTACTAATGACTTTTATGTATTCACCATCTTCTGTGGTAATGGATCCAAATATCTCTTTTTCTTTCATATCTTATTTTTTCTATATAATAAGAAATAAAGATATAAAATCCAACCTTTAATTTGGTAAATTTGGTAATCGTTTTCCTACGGATTTCCAGCATATTACTTCAAAGAAAGCATCAACATATTTTGCTCTGTCGTTTTTATACTTAAGATAATATGAATGTTCCCATAAATCTATTCCCATAAGTATCTGACCTGGCTCATTTATTACATCCATATATGGATTATCTTGATTAGCTGTATTAACTATACGTAATTGTCCTTTGTCATATAACAGCCAGGTCCAACCAGATCCAAAATTACTTGTTGCTTTATCTTTAAATTCAGATTTGAAGTTGTCTAATGATTTATATTGATCTTTTATTAAATTGTCAATCTCACTACCTTCTTCTATTTTACCTTTATCATCTGGATTAAGTTGATTAAACCAAATACTATGATTATAAAATCCACCGCCATTATTTCTAATGGTATCACTATATTGAGTTACTCCAGATAAGATAACCTTTGCTGCTAACATCTGTCCTTCTTTATATTCTACAGGTATATTCTCTTCTTTGATAGCTTTATTCAATTTATCAATATATCCTTTGTAATGCTTATCATAATGCAGTTCCATTGTCTCTGCATCAAATGCTGGCTCATAATCTTTAAATTTCCAATCCAACTTTACTGGAACAAATTCTTTTTGAGTTGTTTCTTCTGTTAATATATTTTTAAGTTTAATCATAATTAATCTTTTGATATTTCATGAAAAGCTTTTTGATATGCGTCTACCTTAGCCATCTTAGGATGTTCATTCATGATTGTTTCTGCGTATCCCATTACTTCTTTTTGTATATGCAATGAGTGGGATTTAAATAATATTTCTTCTAATATATCTGAATTTGTCATAATATTATATTTTTACCACTTTTTACAAGACCAATATCCTGCAGTGGTTCTATCTTTTTTTTGATCGCATTTATGTCTAGCTCTGAAACTTTTTCTAGCTTTAGGATTTGATTTTCTTATTCTCATAGTTTTTTGTCCTGCTTTCTTTGCAGAGGTTCCACCATGACCAAAATTAACCTTAATTACATTACCTTTTTTGTTTTTAACATATACTTTAAATTTTTTAACATCGCCTCTAGTAGGTTTGCCTAACTTAACTTTTCTGCCTTTATATTCTGCTTCATTTATTCCAGATTCACTTAATGTAATATATTCATTCAACGAATCATGTTTCTTAATGTATTCAGCTAAACATTGAGGACAATAATCTTCAGTTACTTCTACGTGTATACATTTGTCTTTACCATCTTCAGTGCCACCATATCGGTATCCTTTCCAACATTCCTTGCCGTCAATACCTTTTATTTTTTCGTCCATAAATTTAGTTCTTTTGCTTTGAGTATCCACTTGGATTTAATCAATTCTATATCACTTTCTAATAAATATGTTTCATCTAGATATTCATACATTTTTCTAGAAAATGATTTGCGTTCTTTTTTTGCTTGAGTATGTAATCCATGGAGCATTGCTGGAATCTCTTTATCTAACAAATGATATTCGCTTGTAGTGGCAGTTTCTCGTAATAATTGATCATCTGGTAAATATTTACCTGGTAGGGTGTTTAATCCGCTTTGAGTAATATGTTCGATTTCATGTCTTAATGTATTAGCTAAACGTAACGAAATATAATTTAAATGTTGGATGTTTCCATTAGTTCCTATAGAAATTTCTATATAGGGTATTTGATTACTAAGTGGTTCTGTAGGATTATAAGCGTCCCCGGTGACATAAAGATTATTTGTATATTTTGTTTGTAATCCTAAATAAAAATGTAATGGAATGTCTTTATTAATAATCTCTTTAAATGATATTACTTCGTAGCTTAAACGTTTATGTTTAGATACTTTAATATCAGCTAGAAGTAATCGAGATAATTGTGTTACTAAATTTCTATATTTGCCTGATATTTCTATAGTTTCATGCATTTAATATAAATATTATTCTAATAAATTATAATTCCAATATTTATCTTTGTCTTTATTATATGGATTTCCAGCTTGCATATAGTAACAGTTTAAGCATAATAGTTGTATATTTTCAATTCGATGATTTGTTGAATCCCCATCTTTAAAATCTAATAATAATGGAGTAGTGTCATCTGTTATTCTTCTTTCTTCATATCCACAACTATTACATTTTTCTGGAAGTATTCCAAGTGCTAATATTCTATTTCGCAATTTCCAAACAGGATAATTAGGATATTCGCCTTGCAATAATTTATCAATTGAATATGGTCCTGCAGTAGCTTGAACAATATCTTTACGTATACCTTTTCCGGGTTGATTTCGATGAAGCTCCCATAATGTTTTATTTGATTCTGAATCTATAAATTGTTTTGAATATTTCTTATATGTAGTAAAAGACACTTTTAAAAATCTAGCTGCTTCTGAATTAGATTTTGTGTTCTCCATTGCATACCGAATTTCTGACTCAGATAAGTTTAAAGCAGATCTGCCACGTCCATAAACATATTTATAATCTATACCCACAAAATCTTTTCTTTTAATAACATTTGATATGCTTCCTTAGGTAATATCTTTAAAGAATATACTTCTTTTAGTCTGTCTTTATGAGTAATAGGAGCAATCATATCCATAAAAGATCTATCTGGATATCCAGTTATATTTTTAATTGTGTCTAACCAATCTATATAATTTCCATATTTTCTATCAAATTTCTGCTGATCAGTTTGGTTTTCCCAATATTCTATTTGATCTTTTAGTGGCCAAAGATCTAATGGAACGTCTTTATCTTTTCGTCGACCTGGTAGCTGTTCTTTATGTTTATTTCTTCGTTCATTCTTCTTAATAAATCTATCCATGATATCCATAGATCTATCTTTTGGAGAAGTTCCAATTGTTGATTTTTTACTCATTTTTTGTATTTTTCTTGTATTAAAACTAATCGTCTCCAAGCATTTTCTGCTCGATAAACATATTTTTTAAATTTATTAATATCTTTTTTTTGTTTTTGTTCTTCTGCATATCGTAAATTCCTATGATATGCAGCATGATGTAATCCCATGCGTATGTTATCTAAAAGTTTCATTTTTCTATTTTTGCTAATATTCCGTTATTTTCTAATTCTTTTAATATAGTAGTACAGTGATCCTTTGTGTTTGTATATACTTGACATTTTTTATTATGATGTATTATATTAGTACATTGAGTGGCCTGATATAGATTATGTCCACAAATTTCTTGCAAACAGGTTTGTACATGTTGAAATGAATTAGTAGAATCATTCATAACTATTATTTTATATTTTTTCGATTTTCTTTTTGGCATCTATTATAACTTGACACTGTTCATATAACTGTTCTTTTTCTAACCATACTAATATACCATCAAAAAATTTAATTTTATCTTGCAATTTCCAATGATCTGGCCAATCAATTTTGTTGGCTGAAATTTCGTCAACTGCAGATATCATTAATTTAGTAATGTAATTATTACCACTCATATAAATATTATAATAATTTTTTGGGAAAGATACAACCTATTATAGGTTTCTTAAAAAGCGAGTGCTTTCTTGTTTTCTTCTTGTAATTAATCCAGAATATCCAGATTTAAGATTATATGTTAAAATATCTTTTGCAGCCTGTTTATATTTTTTTTGTTTAACTGATTGTATAAATTCTGATTCAAGCATTGCACCGCAACCTGTATTAAATACTAATGATACTAAAACATCAAACATATTTTGAGTTATTGGAATATCCAATCCTTGCTCTTTATCCCACCTCACAAATAATCTACGAACACAATCTGCAGCCTCAGTTAAATCTTTATACATGAATTGTAATGCTTTTTGTTTTGTGATAGTCATATTAGGTGTTACTCCTGCGGTATGACCATATCCTATTGTCCATGGATCTTTTTTGTTTTTATATGATGTCAATACAGGCTCTCCTTTTCTTTTTGGATCGCCTTCTTCGTATTTAATAAAGTCAAATAACCATTGACTTCCACGTAAATTGTTGCCAACTTTAAAATTATTCAATTCTTCGGTTAATATATTTTTAAGTTTTATCATTAAAATAGTCTAACTGTATCTACGTTTACTAGGTTTTTTTAATATTGGCTTGAAATTCTTGTCTTGAAAATCTCCTTCAAATCTTTTGAGACCTTCCATATACTCTGTTCTAATTCTAATTAAAGTTTCAGTTGTTCTTTTAGCGCCTTCTGTGGTAGCTTTTCTTATAGCAAAATTTAACGTTGCAATTGCTTCTTGTGGAAGTGTTTCTGAACTTCTTTTTATAAAACCTTCTTCCATTTCAGAGTCTTTCATAATAGATCCATCTGGCATCTGATGATAACCGTCTGCAATTATTGATTGTTCGCCAATTTTCATATTTCTAAGGTTTGTCATTTAAATATCCTAACTCTATTTAAGACGTCTTGGTCTTAATATTGGCTTTGCTGATCTTAATT
>Ga0209482_1000931_pt1 | contig 22571 bp, 11 predicted proteins | sample CoawatmetaG10DNA_FD_187512 | JGI IMG/M metagenome (GOLD analysis project Ga0209482, IMG submission 187512) | Marine microbial communities from the West Antarctic Peninsula - Coastal water metaG104-DNA (SPAdes) (version 2) | ecosystem: Environmental > Aquatic > Marine > Coastal ...
GGCCTGAGAAACTACCTAACCCCTTTGAGAAAGAAGAGGAAGGCACGTTTGTGGGTAAGGCTGTACTAAAAGCGGCCTATGGAAAGGATGCCACCGAACCACCAAAACAGTTTGATGCGAAGAGTAAGGAGTTGCCAGAAGACTTCAAACTCACCACAGGAAGCGTAGGGAATATAGCTGTCACGTTCTATCCCTATAAGATGGCAGAGGCAGGTGTGTCTATACGCCTACGAGCGGTACAGATTACTAAGTACGTACCTATGGAAGCCGCTTCACCTTTCGCCGCAGTAGAGGGTTTCGAGCATGATAGTAGTAACCCCTTTGAAACTGTGTCCCCTGAAAATGTTGCTTCAGCCAAAGTTAACGAAGCTCAAACTCCCTTTGAAGTGGATGACGATATCTTTGGTGGTGACACCTCAGAAGAAGCTCCTGTTAAGCAACCAAAAAAGACTGCTAAGAAGAAGTCCGTAGCACCAAAAGAAGAAGACAAAGACTTAGCACTTATTGTTGACGGTTGGGACGGATAACTCCCCTACATAAGTAACCCGTAGCTAGGAACAATACACCGAAAAGGGTGCGTACCTGCACCCCTGCTACTTTTTCTCTCGGATGCGAATATGGATACTAAGTCATTTTTGCAGGGGTCTTTAGCCGCAGAAGGTTTTTATTGTATTTGGGCGCACAACAAGAAAACTGGTCACAAGCCGCAGAAGTTTTTTAAGACGGTAGATCAGTTACTCAGCGAAGCGCATGAACTAGATACAAACGGATACGACTGCTACTACGCCCTAGCAACATTTAAAGAAGCTACTACACGTAAGGTAACGAACACCCACAAGTTACAGTCATTCTTTTTTGATATTGATTGTGGGGAAGGTAAAGACTACGCAACCCAAGAAGGAGCTATTGTTGCGTTAGGGAGTTTTTGTAAGACTCTAAACCTACCTATACCCCTGCTTGTTAACTCAGGGCGTGGTGTACACGTGTACTGGCGTTTGTCTGAACCTGTTATATATGACGAGTGGTTCCCTATAGCTTCTAAACTTAAAGCTATGACCAAGAAACATGGGTTACTGTGCGACCATTCGGTGACCTCAGATGCGGCTAGAATACTACGCATACCTACCACTCATAACTATAAGACATCTCCTCCTACTAAGGTTGGGTACTTTGGTAACACTTCTGTCCCACTAGTTAACTTTGATACGTTCTCAGAGCTGCTTGGTAGCGACTTGATACCAGTTCCCGAAAAGGCCGTGGAAGAGTTTAGTGCGGTAGTGCAGGGTCTTTACAGCAACACGGAAAATTATTTTAAAGATATCATAGTCAAAACTGGTAAGGGTGAGGGGTGCGCTCAGATAGCGCATGTACTGAAGAACCCCAATGAAGTGAGTGAGCCGTTGTGGTTTGATGCTGTATCTATTGTTAAACACTGCGTAGATGGTGGTAGAGAAGGCGCACACAAAATATCACGGGGATACGAACATTACGACCCTGAAGAAACAGACAGCAAGTTTGACACCACTAAACACGTACACAGGTGTGAGACATTTAATGATAGTCGTCCAGATGTATGCACAGACTGTAAACACTGGGGCAAGATAGGCTCTCCGATAGTATTGGGTAAACGAGTTAAGGAAGCAGAGGTAGGAGATAATCTGGTAGAGGTAGCAGATGAATCTGGGGATAGTGAGACTTTTACTATACCGTCCTACCCAAAACCGTATTTTCGCGGTGCTACGGGCGGCGTGTATCTACGTACTAAGAACGACGATGGGGATATAGACGAGAAATTAATTTACCACAATGACTTGTACGTGATCAAACGTGTGCAGGATGTCGAAAGCGGTGAGGGTATAGTTATGCGCCTTCACCTACCAAGAGATGGGGTGCGAGAGTTTACTATACCTCTTACCGCTGCAACCTCTAAAGAAGAGTTTCGTAAACACATGGCACACAACGGTGTAGCCGTAACTAGAATGGATGATATTATGAACTATACAACTAGGTGGGTAAACGAGTTGCAAGCCACTACTGCTACGCAACATGCACGTAGGCAGTTTGGTTGGACTAGCGATGAATGCGAGTCTTTTGTACTAGGAGACAAGGAGATATTTGCGGATAGAATAGAATCCAACCCCCCTTCTACTCCTACCAGAGATTTGTTCTACGCCTTTGAACCCAAGGGTACTTTGGAAGATTGGAAGAAGATGGTTAACTTCTATAACCGTGACAAGTTTGAGTTACACCAATATATCGTATGCACTAGCTTTGGATCGCCGCTAATGCAGTTATCTCCTATAGCTTGTGCGGCTCTACACGTACATAGCGTGGAGTCTGGGGTAGGTAAAACGACTGCTATGTACGTAGGAGCCTCGGTCTGGGGTAAACCGAAAGAGTTAGTAATAGAAAAGAACGATACGCAGAACTCTAGAATGTTACGTGGGGAGATATACCACAACCTACCACTGTATATTGACGAGATGACGAACGCTAAACCCGAAGAACTCTCTGATATGATATACCAAATATCGGGCGGTAAGCAGAAGAATCGTATGGCAGGTGGTGGTAACACAGAGAGGGCTAGGGGAGAACCTTGGAGCTTGCTTTCTGTTACAACGGGTAACACTAGCATAATTGAAAAAGTAACCATGAAGAAGGCTATGCCAAAAGCGGAGGCTCAAAGAATGTTAGAAACTAAAGCGGTAAGATTATTTGATGACACAGAGAGTAAGCACCTAACAGACGCTCATGCTATTAATGCGGAGAACATATACGGTCATGCGGGTACTATTTACATACAGTACGTGATCAAGAACCTAGAAGAAGTTAAAGCTCTAATGGCTCGTATACAGGCGGCGATAGACGCAGAAGCGGGACTAACAGCAGAGAATAGGTTTTGGTCAGCGGGTACTGCCGCCACAATTACTGGAGCTATGATAGCTAAGAAACTAGGACTTATAGACTTTAGTATAAAGAAGTTAATGGCATATGTATTGGGATTACTACGGCAGAACAAAGCTGTGGTAGATGACATGGGTTCTTCAGCGCAAGAGACTCTTAATAATTACCTACATGAGAACTGGGGTAACATACTGAAGATACGTAGCACAGATGATCTAAGGAAGCCTCAAGATAACGGTTTGGATGAGCTTATAATTCCAGAACTTGATCCAAGGATACGTCTAGTCGGTAGGTATGAAGTAGATGTGAAACGCTTGTATCTAACTCCAAAGCCTTTGAAAGCGTGGTGTGGGCTACAGGATATTAACTACAGTTCTTTCTTAGCAGATTTAACTAAGCACATGGGGGCTAAGAACATTACTATGCGCCTCACTAAGGGTACATCTACGCAGTTACCACCTTGCCGTGTGATCTCTATAGACTGCTCAGAGACTCCGCTAAACACTCCATCAAACACTCCGGTAGATGCTTAAAATAGATGACATAGACCCCGATGGTATAAAAGTAATTATAAATTGGGGTAAGATGGTTATAGGGGCTTCTGTGTTCGTACCATGTATAAACACACAGAAAGCTGTTTCTCAGTGTAGAGCTATAGCCACTCGGAAGAAGTGGAAGTTACAAAGCGTTGTTATAATACAGGATGGTAGACTAGGTATTCGTGTCTGGCGTGTTCTTTAGCAGGTTGTCTGCTTCTCCCTGTTCGTTTCCGAGGCGGCAGGGAGTTTTTTTATTTAAAGAACCCAGAATCATCGTACTCAGATCGTTGCTCTTCTAACGTCCTTTTCATAAGGGGGCTAAGAGTAGTTCCATTATGCATCTTAGCTGTTGTTCTTTGATGACCTTTAAAGGATCTTAGCAATGACTCGTTATCTATTCTTGCGCTAGGATGTTTTTTACCAAACTCCCGCATTTCTTTCTTTATAGCTTTAGCTTCTGGGTAATCTCCTTGCCTCATGGACATATAAAACTTTTTAAGTAGCTTAGATCGTTCTTTTGTTACTGCTTTACTTATACCTTGCTCTATACCAGTCTGCTCTTGGGCAAAGGTATACCCCGAAGGTGGAAACCCTATCATGCCAGCAAAGAAGTCACCCGCTGTTAGATCGTCGTATATGACATCCCCACGTCTAGTCTGCATACTTCCATCTTTCTGAAAACGTCCTATGGGACTATTTCTTAGCACATTGGTTAGACCTGCGGGTAACGCGCTTTCTACACCCCGTTCTATTTCTCCGTCAGCAAAATCTTTTCCCGCACGAAAAAATCTTTTACCCGTACTAAAGGCAGGGCCACCAAGATAATGTCCTATATACTCTTCTATGGACGTAGAGTCTCTTTTATGATATCTATTTGCTTCAAATATTAAACTGTTTAGTCTAACGCGGGCTGAGAAGTCTACACCTAGGGCATCAACAAGTGGGCCTTTATACCACCCTTCTTTGAAGTACTTTCTTACTACAGTATCCGCATCGTCCTCGTCATCGTCTAGGTACAAATCCATAGCTAGTGCTACTGCACCATATAACGGCATACCTTGTATACCTGCTATTAATAGAGCCGACAAGTGAATGGCTCGTACTTGCGCCCATGCTATTTTCTTCTGTCGTAGACGCTCTTCTTTTTGGGTAGCTGTTTCATTTTTAGGGGGAGAGAACTGTAGAACTAAAGCTCTTGCACCCGTCTTAGCCATAGTGGTATACATACGTATGCCGTAGTTCTTGTACATAAACGCTACACGCCCAAGCCCCTGTGAAGATATCCTAGAACCTGTCTCTAGCACTGCTCCACCGTTGTACTCCATAGATTTATACAACGCATCTTCTGAGGCTTCTATTTCCATTTGTGGATCTGTTAACCTATCAGCTTTATCCTTTTTAACTTCTCTAGCTTGTATGGTTTCTAAGGACAAGTTGTACGAGGCTAACAATGTAACTTGACGGTTAAACCGCTCTCCTGCGTTAAACATAATTGCAGATACCGCAGACACACTGTTTAAAACTTTCTCTGGTTTGTTACCACGGTTTATACGTCCCGAACTTTCCATCCCTAGCTTTTCTCTTACAGACTCAAAGGACGTAGTGCTTTCATCAAGCCCCATTGCATCTGATAGGTACGACTGTGTTAGATAGGATTGTTCAGAAGCTAGTTTGACTAGAGTAGTTAGAGGCTTGTACTTCTTTACAATATCGTCTGGTAAGCCTTTTCTTAGCTCGTAAGTAACTTCCCCAAAGTTTTTTGACCCCGCATCTTCGTTCATTGTTATATCAAAATAACTATCTATGGAGTTACCCGAACTAGCTACCATAGAAGAAGCGTCGATTATTGCCTTACCTGTTTTAATATGCCCAAACTCAGCCCCTAGCATAGGGGCGACAAACAAAGGTATTTGGCTAGTGTTAACAAGAGCAGACGAAGCGTTAAACCCTATGGTGTATATAAAAGCTATTTGGTTAGCACTCTTTACATAACCCTCAAGAGTCTTGTCCTCCGCACCGTTTTTAGCAAACTTAGCCCTTTCTGCTAACTCAATGGCTATGTTTTTTATAGTAGTAGAGTTAAGATTGTTTCTGCCTAAATCTATGGCCTTTTCTTTTATCTGTTTTTCTATATCGTTTATCTCTTTTGTAGACTTTATTCTCTCTACCTGTCTAGATAGGTCAAATACTTTGGCTCTCATAGAGTACAAGGCATCTTTTTTATACCCCGCCTGTCCAGTCCTGCTCTTAAACGACTTAGCAAAAGAAGTTTCTGGTAGAGAGTTAATAAACAAATTCATTACTTCGTCTTGAATTGTAGGGTCAACGCCTTTCTTGTCTAACGCAGTAAGTATATCGCTCACAAATCCAGTGTCAGGTGCATTCTTTCTAAAGTTTGCTGCTGTCAAATCCCCGTCTGAGAACTCTACGTTTATATGCCCAGAGGCTTTAGCGTCTGCAACGGCTTTATTCTGTTCTGCCCTTGTCTCATACATCTCCACAACATAGTTATCGCGGTCTTCTCGCATACCACTAAGGTCTGGCCCTATCGTCTGTGCAGGTGTGTAGGACACTTTAAATTTGCCTTCTCGCACTAGTGGAAAGTAAACATCTAAGGCGGTCTTATCAAACAGCTTATCAAACACGTTCTTTTGTAAATCAACTGCCTCTTCACCAAATATTTCTTTCATACGAGTAGTAAGAACTTTCTTCAACCGCTCGTACTGTATCTTATAGGTGTCACGTATATATCTATATTGGTCTTGCCCTGACTTTCCCAAAGCATCCCAACTCTTACGTTGTTCTTTCCAGACCATAAATTCGTCAGAGTTAGAGCCGTACTTCTGCCTTGCGGCGGTGGGGTCTGCTGTAGTTCCTATAGTAGGGTCTACTTGATAGATTGTGGCACCGTAATCTCTACCGTAAATAAGCTCGTCTAATATTTTAGCCTTCTCAGGGTTACCCGTAGTCCACTTGGCGGCTTTCTTTACACGCTCAGTCATAAGTTTGTCAGACTGATCCATCTTACCGCGCATACGTTGAATAGCTTTATGTAGGTCATCACCTAACACTCCAAACCCTTTTTCTTTAGCTATGTCTCCCAGAGCTTGAGTGTCTAATATTTGTAATGCGCCTCGGTTAGATGCTATGTTAGTGATCATATCTAAAACAGTAGCACCTTCTTTTCCGAAGTCTTCTCTAAACTTCTTCGTGGGAGGAGCAAAACTTTTTTGTACGTCACCTAACTCTCGAAGTATTTTCTGTACTCCATCACGTGTAGACATCTTGTAGGTAGAACCAGCACCTATAGTAGCCGGGGAGGTAGATAAAATTGATATGATAGCTTGGTCAGCCGCTTCCAATGCCGAACCCAGAGGCTTAGTCTCCATACCAATAAGTCTACGTATAAAGTTAGATACTGATCTAAAGAACCTATCTAACGCATTATTAGCAGAGCCGTCTGGGTGCATACCTGCTAGCTTTTGTTGGAACTCAGAGTTACTTAGGGTTTCAGCTACAAACTCTTTTAGATCCTTAGAGCCGTATGCAGTGTCTAAGTCTCCCTTTAGCCCGTTGTACAAAGCAGTAAGTTGTTTTGTCATGGGGTGCGAGGCGTTATCTAGGGTAATATCTACCACCGCGTGAGTAGACTCATGCAATATGGTATGTACGTTAGCGGCTTTGTTTATGTATATAGTACCGTTAGAGGCTAGGTACGAATCTCCCTCGGTAATTTTAACTTTAGTGCTACCCACAGCCTCTGACAAAACACGGGCTATCTGCTTTACACGCCTGTCTTCACTTACGGCACTCAATGCTTTAAGAGCACCGCTAAGATTATCTTTCTTTAGTAGAGTCTTTACGTTAGGAGGCGCTACCCCATCTATCTCATTTACAAAGTTCTGAGGAAGTTGAGAAGTACCCCCAAGAGAATCTATAACTTGGGAGTTATCGTCTTCTGAATAATCTGAAATGCCATCATCAGATTCTGAAAATTCTTCTTCTTCTACAACTGATGTTTCTTCGGCTGTAGGTATTGGTTCAGGTTTATCTTTTAAAGCATTGTTAAAACGTAATCTTCTTTTACCTTTTAGATTTGCTATTAACCGTTCAATAACTTGTGATTCGGTCTCTCCTTTAGCTATACCTGCCTCAATCTCTTCTGCAATTATCCGCTTACCTTCTATATTTGTAGAGGTTGCAACCCCCTCTGCTTGTTCCAACGCTTCTTTTCTCTTTGCGTTATTTCTCTCAGCGGTACGTATAGCAACTTCCTTTGTTATTTTAGCCGCCTCACTAACCCTTTGCCCTGTATTTATAGGTATACCTTCTTTCGCAAGCACGCCTCTATCTTTTATGTCTGAGGGGGGTTTTTGATCTGTAGGAGTGAGTGTTTGATCTGTAGCTTCACCGGCAAACTTGTTTATGTACTCTTGCGTACCATCAGGTACGGGCTTACGACTCTTCTCGTAGCCATCCCTTAGAAAAGTAGCTATCTGTTGGTTTGTTTCACCCTCACTGTCTTTTTTGAACGATTGAAATACCTTTATAAATCTTTCTTCTAAATCAAGTTTGTCTGTGAACTCCTTGTTAAGTTCAGGTACGTCAGCAGGTAGCCCAGTAAACTTGGCTTTGGGAGCAATAACCTTTTCTGCGGGTTTTATAGCTTCTACCGCACTAAGATTCTTTTGTGCAGCATCTATTTCTTGGTCTACCAGTTCATACGCTTCGTCAATATTGTACTTTTTGCCGCTATACTTTCTTGACCCTTCCCCATCCAACGCTATTCCACGTCCGTTTTGCAGGGATCTTACCAACTTAGGCACGTCACTTAACGCTGGTGCATTTACAAGAGCTTTTTCTCCTTTTGCTGTTATGGCGAGCCTACGCTGCTCTGCTTCCGTTGGTGGCGTTGTAAATTTCTTATCTGTGTTGTCAGCAGCTAACTCATCTGTGGCTACCTCTACTGCTTGTCCATCTTTAACTAAAACTTGTTTAGCATATTCAACGTTATTGTTTATTTGTTCTCTTTGTTTAGCGACGGCGGCTGCTCTGGCTGCTGCTTCGGCTGCTAATGTAACAGCGTCTGGTTCTGCTCCTCCATCAAGACTTGCAGAGCCTTGCCTAGGCTCGTCCACTCCTCCTGCGTTAGCTTCGATAATGTTTTCGCCACTAACGGAGGCGGCGGAGATTTCACCTTCTTCTGGGCCAGTAGTTGAAACGCTAGCTCCACTTCTTCCTGCGTCAGATAATACAGCATCTTCATCCACCGTTTTATAGTTCGTAGCTCTCTGATAGGCTTCTTCTACGACATCTTCAAGGTCACCTCTACCACGTCCCTCCAGTTGTTCTATTAAGCTCTCTCTGTTATCTACTCCCTGTGCTAAATCACTGTCTGCTATAGTTTGAATCTCAGCTATAATCGAACTATCATCTACCCTTTCCTCATTCTTAGTAGCATCGAGCCTTTCTTGATCGCCGTAAGTCAAATCAACAGCCATCTCTACTTCAGATTCTAACTCGCTAAAAGCATTATCAAAAGTTGCTCCTTCACCAATTCTTGTTTTTATTTCTTCTGCAATATTTAAAGAAAACCCTACTTCGTCTACATCACTTTGAAGACTTTTTATTTTTTCTTGGCGTTCTTGGTCTTGACCCATTGCAGCGAGTGTTTCGTCGTCTGCTTTAGAAAGTTCTGTCTCTCCTGCCACTGCGTCAACGTCTACTTCTGTGTCTGCATCTACTACACTATCAAGATCAGCCGCAGTTACTGCTGCAACATCTTCTTCACTTACTTCTGTTTCTTCAGGTTGAGTAGCACCAAGTCCTTCTCCGGTAACTACTTCACTAGGTTCGGAGCTTTCAGTGTCAGTAGTTCTAGGCTTACGCTTACCAGAAAGCACGTCTACAAGTGCTTGGAATATACCACCAGCAGTACCGCCTATAGCTGCTTCTTCAAGTACCCCAGCATCTACAAGTTCTTTTTCTGGGTTGTACCCTTGCTCTACAAGATTCTGAAGTATAGCGGCTGCACCCTCCTGCACCCCTTCTACTGCGACTGTACCTGCGGCACTCTGTATTCTACTTTTTATACCCTCTATAGATTTAGGGCCAAGTTTGTCTAGTACTTTTTGTACTGCGGGAATCTGTAAGTTTTTAAATAACCTACCGAGAGGGAATAGTTCTGTAGCACCTACAGCAACACCTTTTAAAGCTGCAATACCACGGTCTTCTTCACTTGTTCCAAAAGAACGAGCGCGTTCACTTGCCTCGCCAGCACCTGCGCCAGCAGCTAAAACACCAGCAAGAGGTAATCCACCAACAAGGGCGGTTGGAGCAAGGGCTGCTATAGATCCAATAGCAAGGGGGATTTGAAACGCTAAAGACTCTTCATCAGCCCCTTTTAGGGCTTCTATATCAAAAAAGTCTTTAATTTTTTTACGGGCTACAAGTTCGTCTTCTTCTTCAAGAGCAGTAGCTACACCTAGCGCACTAGTCTCAAGAAATCCTGTAACACCTCTACCAAGACCCTTGCCTATGTTTTCAAATATACCTGCATCCGAAGCAGGTTCCCCAAACCTACTAATGGCTTGCGCTCTTTGGTAGTCAATAAGTTTCTCTTGTAACCTATACGCTTTATCTGTTTCTCCAGAACGAGCGTAAAAAGAGATAGCTTTTTTTAACTCCGCTATTGTAGCCATATATTATTTAATCACCTGCCGCTGCTTGCATGGCTGCAACTGCCGTTGCTATATCTCCATCATTATCCTCAACTTCACCTTGATCTTGACCTTGTTTAGCATCGCTCAAAATCTGTCCACTTAACCCATCCGTAATATTAGTATACATAACTTTGGCTTTGGCTTCTTCAAGTTGAACTACAGCATACATAGCGTCATTCATTTCTTCCCTAGTTAACTCTGCCTCTGGATCTGCCGCACGTTTAGCCATTGCCGCTTGCCCATTCATAAATCTCTCATCCGTAGCTAAACTAGCTTTTATGTCTGCCTCTAATGCCATTAAATCTCTGTATAAATTTACATCTATCTTTCTATTCTCAATATTAGCCATTATTTCAGCGCGTCTATCAGCACTATCATCTCTAAGAGAAGTTAGTTTCCTATCTATCTGAGCGTCGTTAGCTTGCCGAGCCTCTTTAGCTAGCGCTGTTGCATTTTGCACATCTGCTACATTAACACTAGATAATATACTCATAGCGTTTGATCGTTCAGTAGCAAGAGTTCCCCATATCTTAGCTTTAAGTTCATTGCCCTTGTTTACAATAGCTAAGTCTGTACCTATCTTAGATTGCTCTAAGTTAAAGTATTGAACAAGACTGTTACGTTGGGCATTTTCTGCGCTATCCGTATAGCTGTTTCTAGCCGCATTTATTCCGGCTGAACCCGCACCAGCTACACCCATAGCTTCATAAGCTCTTTTTGCGGCTTCTCGCTCTATCCTAGCAGGGTCATATCTCTTAGCATCGTATGCCTCTATATCATCTATCCTGCGTTGTAGAGTGCTAGCTACACCTGTGCGATCTGAATCTTGGTAGAAGTCATCTCGTTCTTGATTAGCTAAAGCCTTAGGATCTTGGCTTATTTGTTTTTGTAAAATCGTATTTATACCAGCCTCTTTGTTTCTATCAAAAATTGAAGTACCAGATATATCTGCCCTAGGATCAAAATCTTTGCCTTGAGCAATAAGTTCATCTTTTTGTCTTTGGATATCTAGTCTTCGTTCTTCTAAAGGATTAACAGGAGGATCTTTTTTCTTTTCTTCTACTTTTTTTCTTGTACCTGTAACTGTAGTTGGTATAGGATCTGTTGATGTCTCGTCTGTTAAAGCGTCTATTGCCTTACCAGCTCCTGCTAGACCTAACCCTGCCGCTCCTATCTTTGTAGGACTAAGTTCCCTTGACCCCTGCACGACAGATACAGCCCTAGGATCTCTTGCTGATGCTGTAGGGGATCTAGCTGGAGGGGTTTTACGTGGCCCTGCTCTAGTAAAAAGGTTTGCTGCTTTTGCCGCAATGTCTCCTATCTTACCGGCTGCGCCGGGAAGGTTTTTAAGGTTTTTAAGTTTACCTATTGCTGATCTTGCAAGATTACCTAAACCCCCTGATTTTTTTGCTTCTTTAAGTTGATCAACAGCAATAATTCCCCCACTAATTAAGCCCGCTGCGTTTTCTGTAAGAAAATCTATCATTCCTCCTTCGTCAGCATCTTCATCGTTATGCTCGCCACCATGCGCGTACCCCATAATGCCACCTTGAGCGGCCATTTGAGGGGGTTGAGCCGCAGGTATACCTTGTCCTTTAGCAGTGCGCTGCATGTTTTTCTGTTGTTGTTTTTGCCGTTGTCCTAAAATTCCAGATACCTGCTTAGACATATCATCTTTAGTCATAGCCAAGACTTCTTGCTCGCGTTGCTGTGCTATGGTGTTAGGATTCTGATCCATCTTTAACTGCATGTCACGAGCAGCGGCTTCTTTATCAGACTTAACTTTTTGAAGGGCGAGCAAATCTAACAGTTGTTGATTCTGTTGATATCTTTTTTCTAATGCTTGAGGATTACCACGATAGGCATCAGCTTTTTGATTGACTAGCTCGTTTATTCCGCCTTGTTGCATGACCATTACTCTCCTCCTCCAATTACTTCTTTAGCTTTTTCAGTAACTTGCTCTGTTACAGCATCACTACTACCCCCAAACAAACTACCAAGCCCATACCTGTTAAATAGAGTATTAATCGCATTATCTCCACCGGCTAATTGAGACAACGTGCTAGGAGTAGAGTAAGACACTGACTGAGCTTCTAACGGTAATCCCTGTAGCAACGATTGCTGGTACTGCACTTGTTTGTAAGGGAAATCTCTTTCTTCTTCAAACTGAGATATATCGGCACTAATACCCTGTTGTTCTATATTACGTTGTTTGTCACCTGCCGTACCTTGCCCACCAAGGACTTCAAACCCAAAGTTATTACGGGCGGCTTGCTCTTGGTTAAACTGCGCTAATCCTCTATCATAAGCAGAAGCGTATCCTTGTCCTGTTATATCAGCTATACGATCCCCTAACGCACGATTACCTTCAGCTTCCATAACCGCTTGCCGTGAGCCTCCAAAAGCCCCTGCCTTAGTTAATCTACCTGCATCAGATATGCGTTGTATTTCTGACTGTCTCCTAGCTTCATCTAACTGAGGATTAATAGAAGCCATTAAATATGGGTTCATATATTGTGTAGCAGCGGCAGAATCAAACCTGTTAACTCCCATGTTAGTAGGAGTTTGTAAATTACCAATGCCTGTAAAGGCTTGTTGCTGTAGATCAGAAACTCCAGCAGTAAGTGGGCCTTGAAACTCTTGGTAAGGTGTCTCAGCTAAAGCAGCGCCTTTACCTAACATGTCCGTTACGTATGGCCCTACGTAATTAGATAGCGAAGACTCTGAACCAGCAATTTGATTTTCAGGATTATTCGCTCCTGTGTTGCCCATATTAGCAGTTGTAGGAGTACTTTTAATATCTGTGTCAGCTACTGCTACTCCATCACCAGTACCAAAATTAGTTTTAGGTACAACATTTTGGTAAACAGACCCACCACCTTGCAGGTTCATAATGCCACCCTGCGCCATCTTAGGCATAAACTGATTAGGGTTTATTTGCTTGCCTTGTTTAGGGTTACCAGTACGCGCTTTACGTACATTATCCATCATGCCGTGCAGTTCTTTCGCACCTGCATCAGAGTTACCATTACCCAAATGACTTACTACATCAGCGGGTATAACAAATTCACCATCACTTAGACGTGCTTCTTGTGCACCATCAATAGTTGCAGGTACTAGATCAGCCATACCGTCAGTAGTACCACCTAGGTAGTAGCCTTGGTTTGCATTAGCAATACCCCCCATAGCCATAGCTTGAGGAGCTATATTACGTTGCTGTAGTTGAGCGCGTTGTGTAGCGGCTCTTGCTTGTGCTTCTGCAATACTAGGAGGCGTTGTTTCTTTAAAGCCCCCCGGTTTTTCTGCATACTGAGTATCGGTAAAGTACCTTTGGTTCTCCCCACCTCTACGCCGATTAGGGTCAGTAGGTACACGATCTCGCACAACTTCGTAAGACGGTATACCGCCTTGATAACCTACATTAGGTATATTAGGTTGAGATAACCCTAACTCTTTTGCCAGCAATCCCGACCCTACTCCTACAAGAGCATTTCCAATTGCTTGGCCTCCTTGAGTGCTATTAACAGTATTTAAAGCCTGAGTACCGACACTTTTAAAACCTTCCCACCATCCCATCAGTCTTCTCCTAATAGTCTTAGCAATTCGTTATTTCTACTTAACAATCCACCCTGCGCTGCGGCTCTTGGTTGCTGTCTTATTTGCCGTGCTTGTGGTTGTATAGCTGGCACTACATTGCTAGCCCCATAAGGGCTAAATAAATTTGTTCTTGCATTAGGGGCAAATACACTATCTCCACCTATATCGTACAAGTAATTTATATTTGCCGTACCCATTTGTTGAGTACTAGCTTTACCCCCAGTTAAATCTGAAGATCCTAAAATATCTCTAAGTAGTTCTTCTTCGTTACCCCGCTGTCGGGTAGATTCTATCTGCTGTTGTGTATTTAAATTTTGTTGCGTGTTTAAATCTTGTGCTGTTTGTATATCTTGTTGCGTTTGTTGGTTTACTTCGTATAACCCTGTTGGGTTAAACATACGTGCAAAGTCAACGTCTTGCCCAGCCTGTGCTTGTTCTAACATGGTCTGATCGTTTATGTCAATCACACCATCGTCATTTACATCATACTGTAGTTGTTGTTGGGTTAGAACTGCTAATTCTGTATTCGCTTCTTGTTGAGCTATGACATCTGCAACAAAATCTATGTCAGCATCAGTTACTTGCCCTACGTCTTTACCCACGTAATCGGCTACTAACTGAATATCTTCGCCTAGTTCTTGTTGCCCTTGAATAACAGTGCTTTCTACTTCTCCAAGCCTAGTAAGCAGGGTCTGCTCTGTCTCACCAATACGGTTTAACAGTTCTGTTCTAGTAGTGCCTAGCTGTGTAGATACTTCGTTAATAGCTGTACTAAGAGCTTGATCTCGCGCTATACCGGCAGACTCAATTTCATTAGACCGTTCTAGAATAGCATCTGTAGAACCTGCAATATCTGTTTGAAGCGTAGTTGTTTGGTCGTCAATATCTGTTTGAAGCGTAGTTGTTTGGTCGTCAATATCTGTTTGAAGCGTAGTTGTTTGGTCGTCAATAGCATCGGTAATAGTACTTGTTTGGGTATCAATAGCATCAAGAATATTACCTTCTGTAATACCTAATTGGGTAGCAATGCTCTCTATAGCTTGGTCGCGGGTTAGCCCTGCCGCTATTAAGTCTTTAATTCCTTCCTCTACGTCTGTTAGGCTATCTGCACTTAAACCATAATAGTTAATTACATTAGTAGTATTGGTAGTAGTATTGGTGGTAGTGCTGTTGTCTGTGTTGTAGGTATTATTAGTAGTAGAGCTGTTGTCTATGTTATTGGTGGTGGTTGTATTGCCATCGCCAGTGTTAGTAGTTGTGCTATTAGTAGTTTCTAATCCATTGCTATCAGTTACAACAGTGGTTACAGTGCCTTTACCATCGTCAGTAACTACAGTTGTACTACCGTCAACCCCAGTAGTTGTAGTAGTAGTACTGCCGTCTCCTCCAGTAGTTGTAGTAGTAGTTTCATTATCATCAGGGGGAATCACTTTTCCGTCTGGATCGTAGTTAGTCTGTACTCCAGTGGTAGAGTTTGTAGTTGAGTAAGAACCATCACCGTTGTATTGGTAAGTGGTTATATCACCTCCACTATCTGTGGTGCTAGTAACTTGATTGTCTGAGTTTTTAGTTTCTGAAGAACCATCATCGTTGTACGTAGTGGTATTACCTTGACCATCTATACTAGAAACACGGTTTCCATTATTGTCAAATACATCAGTTCCTCCTGTATCTTCATTGGGAATGCTAGTTAATCCATCTTCAGAGGGGTCGTTAGGGTACTTATCGCTATTATCACCAAGCCCATCGCCGTCTGTATCTACACTTTCAGAGGGGTCGTTAGGAAAAGCATCATCTTCATCTAATACCCCATCCTCATCTGTATCTACACCCTTAGTGCCATCAGTTACATCAATTACACCAGTTTCAAAGCCATCAGGTATATTGTTTCCGTTAAGATCTGTTACTTTTGTGCCGTCTCCCAACAAATCAAGTAACCTGTCATTGGTGTTAAAAGAGTCAGGGTACTGTATGGCTAATTCTGCAACTTGGTCATCTGTTAGTGTAATACCATTAGATGCAGCCCATGCGTTTACTTCATCAGGGGTTAACTGCCGTGGGTCTACATATGTGTCTATAGCACTTCCAAGACTTTCATCGTTAAACTCATTACCTATATATGCATCTATTTCTGCGGATGTGGGTTGGTAGTCTAATCCAACAAATGCTTCGTTGGCTTCTTGAGGAGAGGTATACGCTTCGTCATATACGTTATCTAGCAATACTGCATGTACACGCGGAAAACTTTCTATATCTATACCCGCATCTTCCATAACCTGCGTAATACCTTCCGCAGTTAATTTTGGAGAGCCATCGGGGTTACGTTGCATAGCTTCGGCAACTTTGGGGTTCCAGTCTGACAGTAAAGAAGCTGCCGCTAATGATCCACTTGTTACTCCTGCACTTACAACAGCGGCTTGAGTACCTGCATGAGCAGCAGAATCAAAAACTTCTTCAGTAGTTATAGAAGGGTCAAAGTTATTTTTTGCTACTGTTTTTATAAACCCTTCTATATAAAACTCTTCTCCATACTCACTAAGACCTTCCTTTCCTAAAGCACCTGCCCCTTCACCAGCTTCTTTAGCTACTTTTTTTATGCCTTCAGTTAAATATTCAGTTACATTGTCTCCAAGAACTTTTTTAATTATTAACTTATCGGCAGCTAGTCCTCCAAGTGCTAAAGACCCTGTTGCTAAAGCCATACCCATGCCAACAGCTTCTGGCACTAACGCAGCAGCATTTTCTCTAAACTCGTCTTGTTTACTTTCAAGTATATTACTAACGTATTCTTTTTGTTGTTCTGCACTAGGGTAATTACCGTTGGCATCCGCAGTTTTCCTAAACTTCGCAAACTCGGAACTATCTTGTATTCTTTTAAACTCTACTTCGTTTTGAGCGCCTAAATAACTGTCAAATGCTTGCTTGCCCGCGCCTCCCCCAGCTTCAGCTATATCAGTAGCTGCCGCCGTTGACAGTCCTACAAACTTACTTACTATTTTAGCGGTAGCGGCAGATATAGCTCCTGCGGCAGCGGCTGGCCCTAATACTACAGATGCAGCACTTGCGGCTAATGCCCCTACTGCAAGAGGTACACCTTCTTGGATAATCTCTTGACCAATTTGAACACCTACACCTAAAGGATTTTCTTTTGCTGCTCCCCAATAAAACTTAGCAGCATTAGCCATAGAGTTCCCAATCTCATTATCAAACAAGTCTTCCTTTACATACTCTTCTTGCATTTTGTCTAAATTTTCTAGTGCTTGCTTAACATTATCTGTATTAGAGCTATCTCCTAAAGCGATTAAATTATTAGCTAGTTTTGCTATTTCTGTATTATCAGGGTACTTATCTCCAATAGTTAGCAAAGCATTTAAGGTGCCTAATAGCTCGCCTCCTGATGACAAGATCATAGCTACGCTTTGTTGTGCTGCACTATTCTCCCCGCCAAAAAGTTTTTCTTGTTTAGAGTCATCTACTAAAAACTGAGCCGTATTGTAGACAGCCGCCCCTAAAATTTGACTTAGAGACTGTGCTGTATCTTCATTCTCGCTAGCTCTAACAATTTCTACAGCAAACTCTTTAGGTTTTTCTTCTCTAAATAAATCTAGTGCAGCTATAAATATCTCTTTAAACCCTACAGATTCGCCGTTTAAGTTTGTAAACATACCTGTCTGAGGATCTACTTCAAATGCACCCTCCGGTACAGGTACACCAGCCTGTGTCATCGTAGTGCCTAGCTGAACCATAGTGCCTGATTCATAAGCTCTAATTTCTTCACGAGTTAATATGTTACCGTATTTGCCTCTTTTTGGTGACCCATCAGGGTTATAAGGGTTAACTGGATCTGAAGGGGCGTTAAGTACTGCATCTCCTAGTATAATAAGATCAGAAATACTAAAAGGCCCGCCATCTTCCCGTGTCATTTCAGCACCGGCACCCCCGCCTACTTCAAGAGTAACGTCAAAGGGTAGTGGTAAATTAGGGAAAACCTCTCCTAAAGTTGTAGGTATAGGCGGTATTGGAGGCACGGCGCTAGCTAACTGTACATTTATACCGTCAATAATTCCGGGGGCAGCACGTAGCCAGTCAGACGTGTGTAAAGTCTCACCTGATAGTCCTTTAATAGCTGTATAAGTAGCACCTATTATCGGCCCAATCCCCGGAATCATAGTTATTATGTTCACAATAGGATCAAGAGTATCAAAGAAACTAGGGTCAAAGTCGTCTGTTCTTGTACCAAAACCGTTGGCTGCACGACCTACATCTTGAGAGTTTTTATATTTAGTAAGTGGGTCATCTGACGTATCATCAGGGTAGAAATTAGCATTTATTAAATCCATGCTTGGAATTAACTCTCGTGACCCAGACGTGTCTAAGTATACTTCCCCTTCTATTTCTACAAATTTATAGTTATCAGGCGTTTTCTCTGGATCGTAGTTAGAGTTAACTTCTTGTATGTAAAGCCCTTCGTACTCTTCTTTTGTTAAAGACCCCTTACTTTGCAAATCACTCAAATACAGTAATTTGTCCTCGATAGGTAAGTATGCATAAATCTCTTGGTATATGTCAGGGTCGGTAGCGCGTAGCTCTCCAAGTTTATAAGTAAACTCATCAAACATTTCTATAGAACGTTCAGCCGTCATAACTTGAACATTATATGCAACATTTCCTTCAGCAAAGACTGAGTTTAATCCTTTAGCATTTTCCCAATACTCGTTAGGTTTATCTGCTACTTTTTCTAGTTCCCCCCATAATGCATCTGGATCTACTCCAGCACGTAACGCTTTTACAAATTCCCCCCATGCAATTCCTTTAGACATAGATGGTATATCTTGAAAGAAATTAGGGTCAGAGGCGTTTACAACGTCAGCAAAATATGTACGTAACACTTCTTCTTTTTCGGGCGTAAACCAATCTTGTTCGGCAATAGTCTCTCCCGACAAGGTTCTTATTTTAGTAGGGTCATACAAAGTAGTTGTATTGTTAACTACTTGATCAAACTGGCTGGGTAAAGTGCTAGCGTCAAAATTAGGGTTAGGGACAAGCACTTCTAACTCAGGATTCCAAAAATCTTCTGACGTAGTATTTTTAGCTAGGGTATCTTCAGGTGTTATACCTATAATTGGCGGAGTTCCTACCGAATACTCCATTGCTTGAGCTAAAAGGTCTCCAATATCATTATCAGGATCACCGTAAATCTCGTCTACGTCTGGCATAGAGGAAACACTGGGCATACTACTATTTAGCATCGTATTAGCAAAAGCTGCGTACTCAGGAGGAAACCACTCAGGTAAAGCCAGATTACCTGACCCATACTGCCCTCGGTTTGGAAAACGCTCTTCTGCATACTCTTCAGAAAAACGATCACGAGAAGCTGTAGACTCCCAATCTAGATACGCTTGAGTCTCAGATGTAAGAGGTATATAAGTTTCAAACTCTCCTCCTTCTAAAAGGTCTAAGTAAGAGCTTGTATTTTCTACGTTCTCATCAGCCATTATGTAATCTCAAGTATGCTAGCTACAACGTGCAGTCTATTGGCAGTAGCAGCGGTTACTTTTAGTATCTCGCCTGTCTGTACTACCAGCGGGGCGGTCAGTAGCTCTACAGCAGTATTAGCGCCAACGGTTTTAACCTTAAACAAGCTAAACACCGCGCCAGCGGCATTAGTTAGCGTCACGGTAATAGTGTCTGCGTTACCAGAGTCTTCTGATACCAATATAGACTTTACGATGCCCGTGGTTAACGCTGCACAGGTATATAGTGTAGTTACACCCGTTCCGGTTAGATCGACTTTTGCGTTTACGTATGTATTAGCCATTAGCTTATAAACCAGCTAGTAGCTTCAGCTTGAAGCACGAGCGTATCGTTACGTAGGGCTTTGTCTAGTTGATTAAAGTACAGACGTAGAGCGTTGTTAAACTTCTCAAACTCTAATCTAGAGTACTCGTTAGGGGGGCTAGGCAGGAGTGGAGCAACAAACTCTACTCCGTAGTTCGTACAGTCTGTAGACATTATCTTCTCCCATCAGGGCGCATATCAATGCGAGGTGAGCCTAACTGCCACGTTACTCCTTGTGCCGTAGATTCTACCTTAAAACTTACCTGCCTACCTCGTACACGCAGGAATATCTGTTCTGTAAACTTCTCAACAGGAGATGTAGCTGTCCTAGTTACTGACCCCCCACTGTTGCCGCTTTCGGATAACGGAGAATTAAACCCAGACCCTGAGTTTTGCAACGCAGATAAAGACATACTAACAGCGGGAGAGTCAGCGGTAGATCCATCAAAAGTTATATCAGGAACCATACGAGACACTAGCATAAACTTATGCCCATCATCTAGGTCAAACTGGGCAGACGTAATAGAGGCTGTTATAGCCGCTGTGGTGCCAGTTTCGGCATCGTCTAACCCTACCTCATGTTGTACTAGGTTATTGCTGTTAGTAGCAGCTAAAGGGAAGTCACGTATGCCGGAGTCTAACCATGCTGTACGGGATAACGTACCGTAGTACCATATCTTTTGCACGTAGTTATACACTACATATCTATTGTTAGTATTGCTATTAGCAGATGGGTAGAACCACCATATCTCATCAAATCCCTCGTTGGTACTACCAAATATCTGTTGAATATTGTCACGGTTTATATCGTCAAATATGTACCGCTTTACGTTACACGGCAGTACTTTTACTCCCCCGTCATACATGTAGAACTTGTCCTTGCCAAACCAATAAGCCACGTTGTCGGCAACAGCTACGCTGTTCTGAGACATAATAGATGCGTTCTCACCTACAAGCTGCGCTGCCCATACAACAGGTGCGCCAACATACTGTAACGAGTATACGGAGAAATCAGTCCACACCAATAACTCTTGTCTAGTCTGCTCGGCTGCAATAATCTCGGAACCACGGGACAACCTAAGATCACCTGCCTGTGTTGTTGCAGTAGGTGTCCAGTTAGTAGCATCTTCTTGGTCAGACCATCTAATAAGCATAGGGTCTTGAGTAGTAGTGCCTAACGTATTAGCACCGAAGCAAAACACGAATCTATTAATATCTGATACAAGTATTATGTTCTGTGATGTAGGTACGTTAGATGCACCAGTTTCTGCACTAAGTAACGTAGCACGATTATCTAGGGGAGTGTTTTCAGAAGCGTCCCAGAAGTACAAAGGACTGCCCCTAAACCCAAGTATTAAGTCTTCTCCAAAATTACCTTGGCTCCATATACGAAGACTCTCTGTACTAGCCCCACCGTTGCCCCATGTACCTTCTCCCCATGTACCGGCACTCCAACCTACTAAAGGGGATTCTAAAGCTACTCCGGTATTAATCTGATAAGCAGCCGTGACTGTACCACCACCTGTAGCAGACGAACCAGCAGTTGAGGCCGCTACAATCGTATAGGTGTTACCCGTAGTAAAAGTTATCTGAAACTCACCATTTAGAGTAAGCCCCCCTGCGGCAGAAGCGTTACTAAAGGTAACAAAATCCCCATTAGTGTACCCTCCATTAGCATCAGTAACGGTAACAGTCGCAGAACCACTAACAGTTGCAAACGGGTTTGAAAGGGTAACAGTAGCGCGTAGAGGCGTAATGTCATAATACGCTCCACCGTTTTCTATATAGTATTTAAGATGTGTGCCTACACTCGTTATAGTTAGGTTAACCAAAGTTACCCACGAATGTAATGATCGGCATACACCTAAAAAGAAACTAGAGGATATACGCTCCCACCCACCAATCTTTTCGGGCATGCCTTGACGGAACCGTACCTTGTCGCTTTCGTACCACCCACCCTCACTGGTATACCGTGTATTCTCGCGGTTAACTCCGGGTTTTAGTAATAATTTTTGTAGGGGCATAACTCACCTATATGCTAGTCCAGTCTTTATTCTGCCATAGTAATGCTTCTGCTTCTCTACGTCTAACAAGTCCGTCTAGCACCTTACCTCCAGCCCTGTTCCAACGCTTTATCTGATGGGGTATATCAGCACGGCTGCTGTCAGTATCGTCATTGATACGAACCAGTAAAGTAGATTCAGAAAGGTTACCTCCACCAAGATTGTATACCCAAGACACGAGCGCATCGAACTGATGCTGCTGAAGAGGTACATTGACCTGTTTGTGTACAATCTTCTCAAATTTAAATAGGTCGTCTGCAAGTGAAGTCTCAGCCTCGTCCTGCGTACAGGTAGCTCCTTCTTTAACTCCCTTAGTTGTTCCAAAACCGATTGTCCATACTCCCGCACTACACTGATATGCATCTAACCTACAGCCCTCAAATTTTTTAATAAGGGCTATGCCCTCGCCACTAGTTTTCATTTAGCTTATCAACTCTTTCTTTTAACTTCTCGATTATAATACGTTGTGCCTCTATCTCCGTCTTTTGTTTTAACATTAAAACACGAAGACGCTCTTCATCACTAACTTGCGGCATAGGAAAGGGTAAGATCATTTCTCTCGACTCACTTTCTGCACTTTCTCAACAGACCTCATAGCTCCAAGACCGAGCATACCCATTAGCACCGGCATCATTGTAGATGTCTCGATCAGTGGTATAACAATGCCCGACTCGGCTAACGCAAGACCAAAGTTTGCCATAGGTATTACAATAAAGTTTGAAGCCATGCCCAGTACGCACACCCAGCCTACAGCGGGTCGCCACCCAGCCACAAACATACTGCTACTTGCGGCCTCAACTTTATTTACTTCTAACTGTCCCTTCGCTAATTCTTGGGCATGGACTTCTGCCATCGTGCTAATCTGGTGAGCTAGAGCGTTCTTCGTGTCTTTGTCCTCAATGAACTTG
>Ga0209482_1000934_pt1 | contig 22468 bp, 21 predicted proteins | sample CoawatmetaG10DNA_FD_187512 | JGI IMG/M metagenome (GOLD analysis project Ga0209482, IMG submission 187512) | Marine microbial communities from the West Antarctic Peninsula - Coastal water metaG104-DNA (SPAdes) (version 2) | ecosystem: Environmental > Aquatic > Marine > Coastal ...
TCCATTAGTTAGTAAGTCTAAGAATGGATTAACTCCAGGACAAACTTACCGTGCTTCTTCAAGAACATGGTGTGATCCTTCAGGTGGAGCTTACCGTTCTTCAGGTTGGACATCTCCAATCTTCTGGGCGCAACCAAATGCTATTAGAATTGAAGGAGGTAGTGCAATCAATAATTTATTTATTTATCCTAATCCTTCAAGAGATATTTTTAATGTGAGTTTTACATTAGATACTAAACAAAACTTAAGAGTAAAAATAATGAATGTAATAGGAGAGGAGCTGTTAAATGAAAACTTAGAACAGTTTATTGGGGAGTATACTAAGAAGATAAACCTAAATGATAATGCAAATGGTGTCTATTTCTTTGAAATCACAACTAATGACGGAATCATTAATAAAAAATTAATTTTGCAATAAAAAGTAATTCTTCATATATGATGGCTTAACAGTCAAAAGAAAATAATTATGCTAGTTTATTTTCTAGGTAAATAAGAATAAATAAAATCAGGACTACTAAGGTAAAATAGTTCAGATAATAAAAATTAATTTTAAAATAAATCATATCAATGCACGAAATAATTGAGCCTTTTTCTCCACTATGGTGGAAAGGGATAGTAAGTTGTTTAGCTATAGTCAGTTTAATAATTCTTTTATTGAAAAATAAATCAATTGAATTTAAAGAAAAAACAAATAAGTATTTTGCCTATTTTGCCATACTAGTTTATGTGACTACTAATATATATACCATAATTATTGGTGATTGGACAGTTCAAGATTTTCTCCCACTCCATTTGTGCAATATTTCTTATTTTATTTGCATATTAGTTTTACTTAATAAAAAAAAATGGATGTACGAATGGGCTTTACTCTTAGCTCTGCCTTCAGCTTTAAATGCTCTACTAACTCCTGAGTTAATTTGGGGTTCGAGTAAGTGGCATATATTTGAATATTATTTTATGCATGGTAGTTTGATACTAGTTCCTTTGTATTTAATGTTTGTTATGAATTATAAACTAAGAGCATTAAGTTGGTGGAAAACTTTTTTAAGAGCACAAATTGTATTTGTAATAGTTTTTTCGATTAATTTAACACTTGATACAAATTATATGTTTTTATTATCTAAGCCATCAGTAAATAACCCGTTAATAACAGGGGATTGGCCATTTTATATTTTATTTGTACAATTAATCGGATTAATTCATATTGTAGTAATTTATAAACTTTCACCAAAACATATTTAAATGAAAAAATTATATTTTATTTTACTATTACTGCCTATGCTATCTTCAGCACAAAGTAGTTTGAATATGAATTTATTAGGAACTTACGACTATCCAACAACAAAAGGAAATGATATTTGGGGATGGGCTGATAGTATTGGTAATGAGTTTGCTCTTGTAGGACTCAGAAATGGAGTTTCTTGTGTAAATGTTACAAACCCTTCAACTCCTTTTGAAGAGTTTTTTATAGCCGATATCTATTCAGTTTGGAGAGATATTAAAACTTATGGTAACTATGCATACGTAACTACCGAATCAGATGCAGGACTTCTAATTATTGATTTGACCGACATGACAGGAGCTACCTTTTGGCATGTTACTGATTTTATCAACCCTACAACAGGAAGTACATTACATTGGGAGGCTGCTCATGATTTGTTTATCGATGAGAATGGAATAGCTTATATTTTTGGCGCGTCTAATCCTGCAGGAATTCCTGCCCCAGCAAATGGAGCTATATTTTTAGATGTAGCAACTAACCCAACAAATCCTACTCACTTAGGCCAATGGAATGAACAATACATTCATGATGCTATGGTTAGAGGTGATACTATGTATGCTGGATGTATCTATGCAGGTAAGGTGTATATTGTTGATGTTAGTAATAAAGCTAATCCTACTGTTCTAGGTTCTAAATCAACTCCCAATACATTTACTCATAATTCTTGGGTTTCTGATGATGGAGATTTTGTATTTACCACTGACGAGCAGTCAGATGCTTATTTGACTGTTTATGATATTTCAGATCTAAATAATATACAGGAAGTAGATAGAATACAATCTAACCCAGGAAGTAATAGTATCCCGCATAATACTTTTGTAGATGGTAATTTTTTGATTACTTCTTATTATCGTGATGGAACGGTAGTGCATGATATTACTCATCCTAATTATATGATAGAAGTTGGGAATTATGATTCTTATTTTGGTAGTGGAAATGGTTTTGACGGATGTTGGGGTACTTATCCTTATTTACCTTCAGGTAATATAATTTCATCTGACATTAATAGTAGTAGTGGAAAAGGAAGGCTATTAATTTATGGTCGTAATTTTCAGCAAGCTTGTTATTTAAAAGGAAATATTATTAATAGTATTACTGGTTTAGCTATACCAAATGCTAATATGGAAATACTAACAACACTGACTACTGAAACAGCTAACTTATTAGGTCATTATCAATCTGCAATCGTAAATTCCGGGACTTATCAATTAGTTTTTTCTGCATTAGGATTCAATTCTGATACAATTACAGCATTGCTTAGTAATGGACAAATGCATGTGCAAGACGCATACTTACATCCAACTTGCTTGGGAATTGGAATAACTGGCCTTTATAGTAGTAATGTAATACATGATAGAGCAACTATTAATTGGGATGATTTGAGTACAATTAGTTGTTCAGTTGATCAATACAGAATTAATTATAAGATAACTGGAACAAGCTCTTGGAGCCAGAAAAATATGGGAGCACCATTAGGTACGTGTAATACAGCTACTAACAAAACAAATAAATTATTGCTAAACTTAATACCTTCTACTAATTATGAATATCAAATGAAAGTTTGGTTTTGTGATGGGGATATTAGTGAATGGTCTTCAATACAAAACTTTACAACTTTAGGAGAGTGTACAAATATTAATAACTTACAAGTAAGTACACCAACTAATACAAAAGCAACTTTTACTTGGAATACTTCTTCAGTTTTTAGCTTTGTGCGTATTAAAACTAGAATTGATGTTGTAGGAAGTACTTGGTTCAATGTGGGTGGTTTTGGAATAACTTACCCTATATTAACCAAAAATAAGAATGGTTTAATACCAGGAGCAAGCTATAGAGCTCAAGCTCGTACTTGGTGTTCTTCAAGTGGTGGTGCTTATCGTTCAGCAACTTGGTCGCCAATTATTTTTTGGACACAACCTGGTATTATTCGGTTTTCAAATCCTAATTTAACTGAGCGAACTCTTTTAAGAACTACTGATTTATTAGGAAGAGAAGTGAATTCAAAATCAATAATTAATAAAAACACTTTATTTTATATTTATGATGATGGTTCTGTTGAGAAGAAAATAGTTATTGAGTAATTTAATCATTAATCGTAAGCCTTAATACAGAGCATGCTGAATTTACAGCAAACTTATCCTTACCTGTACCAAATAACATGCTTTTCCAAGTGTCTTTTTTTGGTGTTCCTAATACTAATAAATCGTACTCAGCTGTAAGTTCAGAAACTGTTAGAGTGGGATCATCAGAATATTCAATTCTTAAGTTCGCTTTATTATTGTACTCAGTTAATAATAAGTCAGAATTATTTTTAATCTTCTCAAGATTGCTCTTAGAACTATCTTTAGATAAAACATGCAATAAAGTAAAACTAGCATTATAAAATTTACAAAGATTTGCAGTAGTACGAATTAGTTTGTCAATATCCTTACTATTTGGACGAACTGCTAGCACTACTTCTCTAATATATCTAACTCCATTATCTTTGAAAAGCGCAAAATTTGAGTTTATATTACTTACTATCCATCCTAAAGGATTATTTATTAGAAAACCATTACTTACTCTACCATCCCACGAAAGTAAAAGCCAATCAGATTTTAAATGATCAGAAAGTACTTGCATTGTGTCTGACACATTATGAGTAACTATTGATTCAAAATCGAGTTGTAATTCATTTATGTCTTGAACAATTGACAATTGTCTTTTTAATGATTTAATTTTTGGTGTCTCAACAAGAACAGCATCTAAAAAAGTTTGATCTGGTACTTCTTTAATATTAACTACTTGCAGACTATCCCTTTGATTAATTGCAGCTCCTAGTTCAATTAAAGATTCAGGTGAATATTCATTGCCAAATAGAGGGATAATAACACCTGCATTAGGATTAATTTGACCATCAAGCCAATCTTTATGCTTCTCATCAGATAAATTATCGATAGATGTTTCTCCATCATCATTTGTTTTTCTGAAAAATAGGAATTTAGCAGCTCTATGTCCATAATTTCTTAATACACCTGTTCTTGAAGCCTTAATGCCATAGAAATAATAAATCAGAACTCCAATTAAGGCAATTATTAACAATACAAGTATAGGCATCCATCCTAAATTAAATAAAAGAACTAGACCACTAAGGATTCCAAAAATCTGTACATAAGGATATAATGGAGACTTATATGTTGGTTTATACCATTGAACAGCAGTTTCTCTAAGAACAATTACACAAACATTAACAGTAATAAACATACTTACCATAAAGGCACTAGCTAACTTTACAATTGACGGTACATCTAAAAATAAAATTATTAATGCCATCATAAGACAAGTAAGTAATATTGCATTTATAGGAGTTAGGTGTTTATCGTGTAATTTAGCAAGATTACTCGGAAGTAGTTTATCCATAGCCATAGCAAAAGGAAATCTAGATGATGCTAAAACACCAGAGTTAGCCATAGATATAAGGGTAATAACTCCAATTATTGCTACACCATAAGCAAACCATTCGCCAGCTAATAATGTAGCTAATGTATGGATAGGTTTTATATCCTTTTCTAATATATCAAGTTGCACATTTCCAACTAGTGTATAAGCAATAGAAACATACAGACTAGATATTACAAGTAATGAAAGAAGCATAGCTAGAGGGATATTTCTGCTTGGATTCTTAACTTCTCCAGCTATTGCAGCAATTTTTGTAACCCCAGCATATGAAATATATACAAAAGCTACTGTTTCAACAAGTCCCATAGCACCATTAATCATAAATTGAGTTAATTGCATATCAACTTTTGGTAATCCTAAAAACAAAATAGAAAGTAGTGTTAGTAAGCTTAATATAACTATTACCAATTGAATTTTACCTACTTTCTTAACCCCAAAAATATTGAGAAACATGATAAGTATCAAAAAACCTATAGAAAAATACTGCATATAAGTATCTACTTCAGATGAAGGTATATTTGTTAGTACCAATAGGTAGGCTCCAAAACCAACTAAAGCAAAGGAACTCTTAAGAAGAAGTGATAGCCAAAGACCTATTCCAGAGATTGTTCCAAATAGAGGTCCTAATGCTCTTTCAATATAGACGTATGAACCTCCTGACTTAGGCATTGCAGTAGCAAGCTCAGACTTGGATAGAGCTGCAGGTAAAATACAGATAGCAGCTATCAGATAAGCTAGCCAGATAGAAGATCCAGTTTTTGCAGCAGCAATTCCTGGTAGCACAAAAATACCGGACCCTAACATACCTGCAATACTTATTGCAATAACAGAAGATAAGGAAAGTTTTCTTTCTAGTTTTTTCAAATTATTTTACTTTTATGCAAAGTAAGAAAAAAAATCTTAATATCAATGCTAAATTAAATCTTAAGGAAAGAGATTTCATACATTTGTGAAAATTAAATTTTTATGAAGCAATTAGTATTATCAGATATACACAAAAGTTTAGGAGGAAAAATGGTTGAGTTTGCAGGCTATTATATGCCCGTACAATATGAAGGAGTAAAAGCAGAGCATCATACTGTTAGGAATGAAGTTGGTGTTTTTGATGTTTCTCATATGGGAGAAGTGTTTGTTAGTGGCGAAAAGGCTTTAGATTTCTTGCAATACATTACTACTAATGATGTAAGTAAGCTTAAACCTGGTAAAATTCAATACACTTGCTTGCCTAATGCGGATGGCGGAATCGTAGATGATTTTTTATTGTATATGATTGCAGAAAACAATTATTTATTAGTGGTTAACGCCTCTAATATGGAAAAGGATTTGGCATGGATAAATAAGCATAATACTTTTGGATGTACCATTAATAATCAATCAGATAATTATTCATTACTAGCAGTACAAGGGCCTAAGGTAATTGAATTGTTACAAGAACTTACTGAAATTAACTTATCTGAAATAAAGTACTATAATTTTAAAATAGGAAATATTGCAGGAATTGAGGATGTTATCCTATCAAGAACTGGATATACAGGAGAAATTGGTTTTGAATTGTATGTCAAAAATGAATCAACAAAGCAACTTTGGGATGCTCTTTTTACTACTTCGATAGAATTAAAACCTATTGGATTGGCTGCAAGAGATACTTTGCGTTTAGAGAAAGGTTTCTGTTTGTATGGTAATGATATCAATGATACAACATCACCTATTGAAGCAGGTTTAGGTTGGATTACTAAGTTCACAAAAGAATTTATAAATCATGAAGAATTAAAAGCTCAAAAAGAAGGTAGAACTACTAGAAAATTAGTTGGTCTAGAAATTATCGACAAAGGTATTGCGCGTAAAGATTACCCTATTGTCGATACTGATGGAAATGAGATAGGTATTGTAACTTCTGGCACTATGTCGCCTAGTTTAAATAAAGCAATTGCTTTGGCTTATGTTTCTAAGGAACTTTCAAAAATAGGTAGTGAGGTTTATATTCAAGTACGTAAAAAACAAATTAAAGCAGTTGTTGTTGCTTTACCATTCTTAAAGTAATGTCTGAATCCAAAAAAATTTCTGTTTGTTTTACTGCTGATCAGTTTGATAAATATGCTGATGGAAAATCTACAGTTGTGGTAGTCGATTTGTTAAGAGCAACATCAGTAATTTCTACTGCTTTTACGTCAGGAGTTAAGGCAATTATTCCTGTACAGACACTTGAAGAAGCACTTTCCTACAAAGGTAAAGAAGGATATATTGTTGCTGCTGAACGAAATGCTAAACCAATTGAGGGTTTTGATTATGGAAATTCACCCTTTCATTATATCAATGCTGATGTTAAAGGGAAAACTTTAGTACTCACAACAACAAATGGAACTAAAGCAATCCATAATGCTAGAGGACATAAAGTAATTACAGCTTCTTACATCAATATTGAGGCAGTTGCTAATCATTTAATTGAAAAACATAATGATGTGATTATATTATGTTCAGGTTGGAAAGGGGTATTTAACTTGGAAGATCCAATTTTTGCAGGAAGTTTAGCTGATTTACTAATGGATTCTGATAAATATGAATCTTCATGCGATTCCTTATTTGCTTCAATACAATTGTTGAAGAATTCAAATGGAGATTTATTTAATTATTTAAGGGACTCTTCTCACAGAAAAAGATTAAAGTCCTTAAACATGGAAGATGATACTCATTTTTGTTTATCTCCTCCTATTAAGTCAGATATAATCCCAATCCTAAAAGGAGATAAATTAGTTATATTATAAGATGAATAGGAACTTTAAAATAATTGTATTTTTTTAAAGTTCAATTTTATATGCTACAGTCCCTTGGGGATTTTACGCCCATAAGAAAGTAAATAGGTATGCCGTCTTTACCCTGCCAGAAGAGTTAGTTGGCTTTTATAAAAAAACATATTGACCACTTAACTGATTATGCAGTTGATGTTGATAAAAGGAGGTATGCGATAAAGTAAGAGGCACCTAGGTACTATATTGATATAGATCATTATGGAGAAAATCCTTTTCAAGATATGCAGTATTCCTATGAAAAAAGAGGTACAAAAACTATAAAAGTAAAATCTGCAGATTTTTCATAAGCTTATCATACCAAATTAGATGATATGGTAGAAAGACGATTATGGCTTTCAATTTCAACTATCGGTAATCTGTGGTATTCCGCTTGGGTAGATGCTGGGCAACCAATACTAGAAGGAATGCAAAAAAGTAACAATCCTTTTACTGATGAAATTATTATTGACCATAAGATAACTCCAGATAATGCTAGAGGGCATCAGCATTAATTAGAAATAGGAGATAAGGGCTATGTTAAATCTTAATCCCGTAGATGTTTCTTTTCTTTTTTTAACCCCCCCATCAAGAGGGTCAGTTGCCATATCTTTCCTTGTTATCCAATCGTATTGCACACTTGGTTCAAGAGCAATTAAAAACCCAGTAAACCAGTTGTGAGAAATGAAATCAGAAAGATACATGCTAAAGCCAAGCTTTGCTGTAGCTTTAGTTGTCAAGTAAGAATACTTCTCTTCTCCTGAAAAAATAATTGATAAAGAATCTTGTACTCCTGCAAAACGATATGTATCTGTAGAAGTACCTGTTCCGAATTTATAAGCACCTTCAAGAAATATTGCACCAATTTCATAAGGCTGTCTTCCAACTTCAAACATGTACCATCTAACAAATGGCCCAATTGTAAATTCAGAAGATTTGTTTTGCATATAAGTACTCATCAAAAAAGTAGTATCTTCACTATTATAACTATTTGAAGCAATGTCAAAATCACCACCTATAGCAAGCATATCAATTGGAAACCATCCGTAACGCATATCAAAACGAATTCTGCTTTTAGTTTTTGAAACTTTAGGTTGATTTTTAATAAAAGGTGTATTATTAAAATAATCATTCCCATCCGCATCTGTTGTACTCCCACCTAAAGATACATCCTTTAAAGATTCATTATTTATATAAAAAGATCCACCAAAGAATTTTCTATTTTTGTAAATATGTTGGGCTGATAATGTATTGATAAATAATATAGCACAGAGTAAAATTAATTTATTCATGATGTAAATATATAAAAAAAACCTGCATTAAGCAGGTTTCTAATTTTCTGCAAATAAGTTTTACTTTAAAATAAGTAAGCAATAGAAAATGAAATAACACTATTTTTTACTTCATAAGTATTCGCTTGCGGGCTATTTGTAAGTATTCCGTTTACAACACCATTATTTGTTAATTTTGAAATAGTTCCTGCTTTCATAAGGCTAGTATTTACTTTAGAGTCAATTAAGAAGTTTTCAGTTAAATAATATGAAATTCCTAAATTAATACCAACATCAATAGTCTCTTCAGTATAAGTTCCTTTTGGCAATTCAGGATGAGAGATTAAATTATCATTTTGACCTTTATCAGTTAAGACAGTGTAATCAGGTGAAAGAATAAAAGAAACTGAAGGTCCAAAATTTAGAGCCAATTTATCAGTAGCTTTATAGCTTACTGTAGGGTTTAATTCAAGATATGCTAATTTCAATTCATGTGATGTATTGTGTATATCTTTTTCGTTTACTGTATATTCATGCGTGTATTCATATGTGAATGATGCTCCTTTTTGCGAATAAATAAGTTCAGGGTTAAAATACCATTTGTCATTCAAAGCAATTTCCATATAAAAACCACCTGCAATTCCAATTAATGCAGAATTTTCTATATTCTTCACTCCTTCATTAGAAGTTGAAATAATGTTTGAGATATTTGCCCCAACTTTAACTCCATATTTCACAGGAATTAAGCTTTGAGCACTGCTTGCAATAGTTATAAATACAAGTGCTAGAATTGATGCTATTTTTTTCATTGTTTTTTATTAAGAATTTAACATTACTGGCATTACTAACATAAGGGTGTTTTCTCCCTCCTCTAAACCATCGAGTGGTAAAATAATACCGGCTCTGTTTGGTGCACTCATTTCAATTGAAATTTGCTCTGCACCAATATTGTTTAACATATCAATTACAAATTTAGAATTGAAACCAATTTCCATATCTTCTCCTTTATACTGGCATGATAACCTTTCTTCAGCTTTATTTGCAAAATCTAAATCTTCAGATGTAATCTGTAATTCGCTACCCGCAACCTTAAAACGAATTTGGTGAGTTGTTTTATTTGCATAAATAGAAACTCTTTTGATAGAACTTAAAAGTGATGCCGTATCAATTGTTAATTTATTCGGATTTTCTTTTGGAATTACTGCTTCATAATTTGGGTATTTCCCATCAATAAGGCGACAAATAATAGTGATATTACCAAAAGAAAACAAAGCATTTGTTTCATTATATTCTAAAGTAATATCAACATCTTCACCAATATTGTTTTTAAGAATAGTTAATGGTTTTTTGGGAATAATAAAAGATGCAGTCTTATCAGATTTAACATCCGTGCGCGTGTGCCTAACTAATTTATGAGCATCAGTAGCTACAAATGTTGTTTGCTCGCTTGAAAGCTCACAAAATACTCCTGACATAACAGGGCGCAATTCATCATTTCCACTTGCAAATAAAGTTTTGTTAATTGCATTAGCAAGTACATCTCCTTTAATAATAGTTGATGATGAGGCTTGAAGAGTTGGCATTTTAGGGAATTCATCAGCATTTTGTCCAGCTAATTTATAATTTCCAAGTTCCGAGCTCATCTCAATTCCATAAGTAATGGTATCAACAATAAAAGTTAATGGCTGATTAGAAAAGGTTTTTAAGGTGTCAATTAAAATTCGAGCAGGAATAGTAATTTTTCCATCTTCATCTGCCTCAACACTTATTGAGGACATCATAGTTGTTTCTAAATCAGAAGAAATAATTGACATTTTACTATTACTGATACTAAATAAGAAATTATCCAAAATTGGCAAAGTATTATTAGAACTAATTACTCCATTTAGCTTTTGTAGTTCCCTTAACAATGCTGTGCTATTAACTATAAATTTCATTCTATGAGTTGTATTTTTTATTGGTTTATTTTAAATGTCAAATATAATTTTTCTATTGATATAGCTGAGCATTTTATCACTGTAATTGATCAATAGTAATTAACACTTTGTTGAAAACATAATCCTGTATAATCATAAGCTCTCCATTATTCAATGTAGCATACATTCGTTTAACTGTAAAGTTATCTTTCTTGTCTTTTATCAACTTACCATTACCAATAGCATAAGTTCTTAAAGTATCAGTATTTAGAATTAACTCATGAATGGGAGTAGCAAATTCTATTTTCTCTTTATCATCCTTATAGCTTTCACAATTTAACAGTTGAAAAGCATTCAAGAATTGCAAAGCATTTTCTTGATTAAAGCTAGCTTCATTACCTAAATAATTAAGCAAAATCATTGAGGCAGTAGTTAAGGTAAAAGATTTTTTAGGGTCTTGAATATGATTCACTATAACTTTTGAAATTTTTTCAGCTTTTAGGCTAAATATATTAGTTGTTCGCCAATCTTTTTCATTTATTTTATCTACTTTAATTCCGTATCTAGGAGAAAGAAAGCCATTAAAAGATGGAATATGAATAACATAAGGAGTTTCACTGCCAGCAAGAAACATATAAGTTCCTAAATAATTAGCGGTTGAGTTTCCAATAGTATATGTTTTATTAGGAGTTTCTTGGTTAGTATAAATTTCAATTTTCACTCCTCTTGTTGCTAAATTCTTAATCACATTATCAAAAGCATTTATCGATACCGGTCTTTGAATTCTAATTTGATTGATAGTAGTCAGGATAGTGTTAATTGCATCTTTTCTAACTCCATATTTATTGTTGATTACCCATTCTTTTTCATTTCTATTTAAGGTAATAGTCGTGCCATTTCTGTCAGCAATAAATATTTTACTTACTGATGCTGTGTCGCTTATTGAAAAGTTATTCTCAACACTAAGACTTGATTTTTTATCAGCAGATAAAAACCAAAGAAAAGCTGCCATTAGTATAATAAGAGCAATATAAAACAATTGTTTTTTAGACATATTTTCTTTTTTTATACCTTACAAAAAACAAGGCAAATAATAATAATAATAATATTGGAAAAGCTATATTTATTAGCTGAATGATAAATCTATTTTCCTGAACCTTTTTCTTATCTAACATTCTTAAATTATGCTCCTTTACTTTCAAATGTGACAAACCATTATCACCACAAAGGTACTGCACGGCATTAATTAGAAAATGTTTATTTCCTGGATAAGTGAATTTTATATTTTTGTCATAACCAAGAGGATAAACACCTCCAGAATTACTTAAATCATTAGCAATAATATCTCCATCACTTATAACAATCATTTTAGTGTTTACACTTTTTTTAATAAATTGTATCTGTTGATTTTTCTGAACTAATTTATCCTTGAATACGGATTCGAATTCTCCTTCAAGTAAGATAGCTATTGGTAAAAACTTCTTATTATAACTATTGGGAGTTGGAGGATTTTCCAAAATTCCTAGACTAATTTTACTTGGGGCAGGATTCAATCTGCTTTCCTTCGAGCTATGCAAAAGAATAGTTTTTTGAATATTATTTTTAAATGTATCTATTGAACTGACAAACTCACACTTTATCCCATCCAAACCTCTTGAAACAGCATGCTTACTATCCGAAACTAACAAAGCAGAATAGGGCCAACTAAAATAAGATTGTTGCGGTATATTATTGCTATATCCTGTTATAATAGGAATTTTAGTAGAACGCAGATCTTGTATTAAATTTGAATTAATTCTCACTCCATATTTCAATAATTGATCATCAATATTTAGAACATTTTTAGTTGCAATAAAAGTTCCTGATTTATTCTGTAAACTATCCATACTTGCTTTAACTCCATCAACCAACCATAGCACTTTACCACCCTGCATAATATACTGATCAATAAGGAGTTTGTCTAAGTTATTGAAAGTAATAGTTGGTTTAGCAATTATAATAGCTTTGTAGGTATTTAAAAGGGCTGATTGCCTTGCTAAATCAGGAAGCATAGTAGTACTATCAACTGCAAATTCCTTAATGTTAAATCGGTCAACTTTATAGTAATAGGAAAGATTAAAATTATCATCAAGAACTGATTCTGTAATATCATAAACCTGTTGCTCGTTTAACTCTCCATTTCCTTCTAGAAAAGCAATTTTTGTTAACCTTTTTTTGGTTAAATGCTCAATAGCTGATACAAATTCATATTCAAGTGCTTCAATGGAAGTATTGATATTACTTCCTGGCGATTCTCCCGGTGTCTGCTTTAAAAAATTGACAGCCGTTTGTTTATCTTTATAATAAACAATTGCTCCAGGAAAAATAATCTGATTTACTTGTTTTCCATCTTTTTTAATTTCTAAATCAGTAGGGGATAGCTTCATCTTTACCAACTGTTTAAATAAAGCTAACTTTTCGTTTTCATTTGCAACATTATTAGGGTCAATAAACTCAAAATCAATATTACTATTCGCTATTGCTTTAAATCGTTTAAGCAAATCTTCAATTGATTTTTGTAATTTTTTAAATTCTGCAGGAAAATCACCTTTCAGATATACTTTAACAAATAACTTATCCTCTAAACTATTTATTATCGCAATTGATTCCTTAGCAAATGAATATTTTTTATCAGCTGTCAAATCAATATTCCAATTAATAAAGCTACTGAGTATATTGATAAATAATACGAGTACAATAAGTAAAACAGTTGATATGGATTTATTAGACTTCATTATGCTTTCCTTTCAGTAATAACAAGTTCAGTAAGCTTAATAAATAAAGTAGTAACTGATACAAAATAGATAATATCCGAGAGTTTAACTAGACCTTTACTCATCATTTCATAATGGAAAGAAATTCCTAATTGCTGAATAAACAAATCGAAATTTTGAAAAAATGAAAGTTCACTTAATACATCAAACCCAAAATAAAATAAAGTGCACAGTAAAATAGCAAATGCAAAGGAAATAATCTGATTACTTGCTAGAGATGAGGCATAGATACTGATAGCAGAAAAGAGTGCACATAAAAAGATTAATCCTAAATACGAACCCATAATACCTGCTAGATCAAGGTTGCCAATATTCTCTCCTAAATAGTAAATACTAGCTACATAAATTAATGTTGGGAGAATGGCAAATATCACCAAAACAAAAACAGCTAAAAACTTAGCTATGACAATTTGCAATGAGTTAATTGATTTAGTAATTAAAATTTCGATAGTCCCTGAAGAGTATTCTTCAGTAAAAACGCGCATACTTATAGCAGGGATAAACAATAAAAAGAATAATGGAGCGGAAGTGAAAAAAATATCCATGTCAGCATAGCCGTAGCTAAGAATATTCATATCGCTAAAATCCGACCATAATAAAATGCTATTTATCAATTGAAAAATACCAATAATTAGATAACCAATTAGAGTACTAAAAAAGACACTTATTTCTTTTCTAAAGAGAGCAATCATTTAAATTCTATTCTAATAATTTCATGTAACTTTAAACCTAATAAGGTATTTGCCGTTCCTTTATTCATAGCAATTTGAAGTTGTTGATTTTCACCAAAAATAGCTAGCTTATCTCCTGGATGAACATCATTATACTTTTCAGAAATACTAGTGATTCTTTCATCTTCCCTACCATAATAAATAATGAAATCTCTGCCTTTTTGAATATCTAGAAACATAGTTTTATCAATATTAGAGATGGCATTTCCATAATTATCATTATAAACGATAACTCCTTTAATTAAATCCTTTTCTCTTACAGCTTTTAAATCTGTTCTATGTACAAGATAATCGTTAACTACAGTACCAATCATCTCCATTGTTCCACCTCTAGCTAAGTGGCAAGCAGCAGCAGCAAAAATATTTTTTGTAGCAAAAGTTAGGCAGTTTGATTCCTGAGCAATATTTAACTGAATTATCTTTTCTGCTTTCATTTCAGTTAGTAACAAAGAAAAAAGTCCATTATCCGTTCCAATAAAATAATGGCCATTTGCTTTTACTGCTAAATGTTCGTTTTCAATACTTAATTCATCATCAACACTTACAATATGAATACTCCCAACAGGGAAATCTTTATAACAATTACGCAATACAAAAGCAGCTTGTGGTATATTAAAAGCAGTAATGTTATTCGTAATATCAACAATTCTAGCATCATCAAGTTGACTATAAATGCTTCCTTTTACTGATGCAAGATAGCTATCCTTTGTCCCCAAATCAGTAGTAAGTGTAATTATTGCCATTTATTATGAAAAGCTATTGATGAAGTAGTTAAAATATTGTTATTTTGTAACTCCAAAATTAAAATAAATCTATGAACAGTATAATTTATGAGTGAAAAATTAATAACACTTAGTAACATTGAGTTAGTAAAACTATTTGGAACTAATAACAGGAAGTTAGATAAGATAAAAACTTTATTCCCTCAAATTAAAATTGTATCTAGAGGAGAGCGACTAAAAATAATAGGAAGTACTGACCAAATTAAATATTTTGAACAGAAATTAACAGCCTTTATAAAACACATTAATCAATATAACTCACTAACCTTAAGTCAAATTGAACGTTTAGTTGATGGGGATGAGTCAGAAATTCTAAAAACAAAAGATGATATTATTTTACATGGGCAAAATGGTAAAGTAATAAAAGCACGAACTGCTAACCAACGCAAAATGATTAGTGAGATTGAAATAAACGATATGCTGTTTGCTATTGGCCCAGCAGGAACAGGAAAAACATACACAGCTGTAGCGATTGCTGTTAAATCACTTAAAGACAGAGAAGTAAAAAGAATAATATTTACTAGACCAGCTGTTGAAGCGGGAGAAAATTTAGGATTCTTGCCTGGCGATTTAAAGGAAAAGCTAGACCCTTACATGCAACCTATATATGATGCGCTTTTTGATATGATTCCTATCGAAAGATTAAATGAATATATAGAAAATGGAACAATACAGATTGCCCCTTTGGCATTCATGAGAGGGCGTACTTTGGATAAAGCATTTGTGATACTTGATGAAGGCCAAAATACTACTGAGCAGCAAATGAAGATGTTTTTAACAAGAATGGGAAGGTCAGCTAAGTTCATTATCACAGGCGATGAAACTCAAATTGATTTACCAAGAAATCAAAAATCAGGATTAATAAACGCAATAAACACATTGAAAGATATCAAGGACATTAGTTTTGTTACCCTTGATGGAAAGGATGTAATTAGACATAAATTAGTAAAAGATATAATTAAAGCATATAAAAACCAAAACAATGATTAACACAATTAAAGGAACAAATTTCAAATTACCTGGACAAACAAAATTCTATAAAGGAAAAGTTAGAGATGTCTATACTGTAAATAACGAAACACTAGTAATGGTTGCATCCGACAGGATATCAGCTTTTGACCATGTTCTACCAGAAGGGATTCCTTACAAAGGACAGGTATTAAGCCAAATTGCAGCAAAATTCTTAACAGCAACTGCTGATATTGTACCTAACTGGATGGAAGCAACTCCTGATCCTAGCGTAACAATTGGTAAAATGTGTGATCCGTTCATGATTGAAATGGTGATTAGAGGATACTTAACAGGACATGCCTGGAGAGAATATAAAGCAGGAAAAAGAATGTTATGTGGTGTTGAGATGCCTGATGGAATGGTGGAAAATCAAAAATTTGACTCGCCTTTAATTACTCCAACTACTAAAGCTGATGTAGGGCATGATGAAGACATTAGTCGTGAAGAAATTTTATCACAAGGAATTATTGCTGAAGCAGATTACATACAGCTTGAAAAGTACACTAGAGATATTTTCCAAAGAGGAACAGAAATTGCAGCTGAAAAAGGTTTAATTCTTGTGGATACTAAATATGAATTTGGGAAAGATAAAGATGGTGTAATTACTTTAATTGATGAAATCCATACACCTGATTCATCCCGTTATTTTTATATTAAAGGGTATGAAGAAAATATTGCAAACGGAGATCAACAAAAACAACTTTCAAAGGAGTTTGTTCGTCAATGGCTAATTCAAAATGATTTCCAAGGAAAACAGGGGCAATCTATCCCAGAAATGAGTGAAGAATATTGCATTTCAGTATCAGAAAGATACATAGAATTATTTGAATACATTACTGGAGATAAATTTGTAAAAGAAGATGTAAGTGATGTGATTAACAGAGTTGAAAAAAATATTCTTAATTATTTAGCTAAATAATAAAATGATTAACATCTTATTCTCAGTAACATTAGTAAGCTTAGGTTTACTATTGTTTTATTACGCTTATTTTTTTTTTAAATTAAATACTTATAAAGCAAGTGTTTCAACTTTTAACGAACCTATATCAATTATTGTTTGCGCTAAAAATGAGTTTCAGAACCTAAAGGATAAGTTGCCAGCAATTCTTAATCAGGATTATCCTAATTATGAAGTAATAGTAGTAAACGATCAATCTGTTGATGATACAACTGTTTTACTAAAAGAATTGGGGGAAAAACACCATAACTTAGTAGTTGTAACTATTGAGAAACACATAAATAAACGACCAGGGAAGAAGCTTGCTCTAACATTAGGAATTAAAACAGCTAAGCATGAACACTTACTATTAACAGATGCGGATTGTCTTCCTAACTCTAAAAATTGGGCAATGCAGATGTGTCGCAATTTTAATTCAGCTGATATTGTATTGGGCTATGGAGGATATGAGAAAAAGAAAGGCTTATTAAATAAGCTCATCCGATTTGATACTTTTAATGTTGCTCAGCAATACCTTTCCTATGCGCTTGCAGGACAAACTTACATGGGAGTAGGGCGAAACATGGCGTATAAGAAATCCTTATTTTTTGAAAACAAAGGTTTTGCCAATCATTTACATATCGCTTCAGGGGATGATGATTTGTTTATACAAGAAATTGCAACTAAAAATAATGTAAGTATTGAAATTAATGAACAAGCACACTCTACATCAGCAGTAATAGGAAAATGGGGGGAATGGGCGTATCAGAAAAGAAGACATATTACAACAGCACCTCTTTATAAAACAAAATTTAAAGTCCTTTTAGCACTATATCCTCATGCTCAGTTTTTATTTTGGACTGCACTTTTGATACTATTTTTACTTAAAGCACCTATGCAATTTTGCACTATATTATTAGGGGTAAAAATCTTTCTTTCATATATAGTAAACTATAAAGCAATGAAAGCTTTAAAAGTAATGGATTTATATTGGATTCATCCTGTGTACGAAATAGTATATTTATGTATACAAGGAATTTTTGTATTATTGAATATTATTAGTAAACCAAAAAAATGGAGTAGATGACAGATGATTTGACTGAAAAAGGAAAACGAGATTTAAAGCTAATTAATAGAGCATTAGAAGATGGAGATTCAAAAGCCTATAATGAGTTAATGAAGCTATACCGTGACCCGCTTTACTTTATGTTATACGAAAAAGTAGGGGATCAGGAATTAGCAAAAGACTTAACTATTGAATCCTTAGGAAAAGCATTTAAGAAACTGCACTTATACACTCCTAGTTATGCCTTTAGCACTTGGCTGTACACGGTTGCCAGAAATCATTGTATTGATTATTTGCGAAAGAATAAATTACCTACTATTTCCATAGACAGGATGATGTTGGATGAAGATGGGAAAAGAAATACTTTTGATTTGATTTCAAAGGATTTAAACCCTGAACAGGAAATGGAAAAAAAACAAAGGATAGCTATATTACGCCAAATTGTTGACCAGTTAAAACCAAAGTATCGTGACTTAGTAAAACTAAGATATTTTAAAGAACTAAGTTATGATGAAATTGCAGAAACATTAGATGTTCCTTTGGGAACAGTAAAAGCACAATTACACAGAAGTAGAGAGCAATTATTTAAGATTATGTCGGGAGTAAAGGATGCGTACTAGATGCAAATAATCCACAAGTATTTTCCTGATTTAACGGAAAAACAAACTAAACAGTTTACTGATTTACAGCCCCTTTACGAACATTGGAATGCACAAATAAATGTGATTTCCAGAAAGAATATGGACACCCTATATACCAACCATATTTTACATTCCTTAGCTATTGCTAAGGTTATTCAGTTTGAAAAAGGAACAAAAATACTTGACATTGGTACTGGAGGTGGTTTTCCTGGTATTCCTTTAGCGATATTATTTCCTGAAGTTGATTTCTTGCTAGTGGATAGCATTGGTAAAAAAATAAAAGTAGTAAATGAAGTGAGTAGTGCAATTGGCTTAACTAATGTTAGCACACTGCACGAAAGAGCTGAAAACATAAAAGAAAATTTTGATTTTGTAGTAAGCCGCGCCGTTACCAATATGACGGATTTTAAAAAGTGGGTAAAAGGAAAATTTAATCACACTCATAACAATACTTTAAACAATGGTATTCTTTACCTAAAAGGTGGGGATTTGTCAGAAGAACTAAGAGGAATTTCTCATGTAAAGCACGAAATAGCTGACTTATTTGAAGAGGAGTTTTTTGAAACTAAAAAGGTGATTTATATTGGATATTAGGTTTTTATTCTACAACTATCTTCTTTTCAACACTACCATTTTCATACATATAAAATAGTGGAGTATTCTTTTTAGGTTTTGTTTCCCTTCCTAAAACATCCATCACTTTAATAAGGTCTTTAACTTTAGGTTCCATTTCAAGAGTATTGCTAATTACAGGATCTACTTGTAATCTCAAACCGATAGGCCTGTGGTCCGAAATATTATTATCGTAAGCATTCCAGCTGCTCATGTAATCATCAATCCTTATACACGATAGCCAAGAATTAGGTTTAGAAAAATCAGCAAACAACTCATTAGAAATTAGGATATGATCCAGATGTGAAGGCCAAGAGGGATAAGAAAAATTAGAAGAACTACCAAGGGCAATTGGAAAATCAACAAACAAATAATCAGAATCGTTTAAAAAGGAGTTGAATACATTATTAGCAGTAGGGTCGGTTAGTATATCATTTAAATCTCCCACAATAATTACCCTTTCATCAATAAACAAACTATCTATGTATTGTTTTAAAAGTGTTACAGCAGAAAGCCTCCTCATTTCCTCATCATTAGGATCATTAGTGTTCAGAGTTCCATCTCCACAACATTTAAAATGATTGTTTAAAATCACATAGTCTTCATTGTTAAAAGTAAGCTCTAATACTTGTGGCGACCTTGGAAAAGTATTCCAAAAAGGTTGAGAAGTATAAATTTCATATTTTTCATTTACTTGAACTGTATTAGTATTGTACACATAAGCCAAGCCTCCGTAATAAGTACTTTTAAAATAACAGGAATAACCAGGAATGGTACTTACCACTTGTTTTAAAAGAGTGGTGTCATCAATTTCCTGTAGCGCATATACATCAGCAGCTAAGCTTTGGATTATTGTTTTAACAGAGTCGGCAGTTACTTGTCCGTTTTTTGGGAACCATTCAATGTTCCAACTTACTACTTCAAAAGTAGAATCAGTACCAAAGTCTAAATCCTCTAAACTTTGTCCATTTAATAATTGTGCACTTATCAGTAGTAAAAATATAATTTTCTTCATTAATTTAATTTATTATTTTTCACAGAAATAAACAATTTCTCCTTTAGGTAAGGCGTAGCGCACTACTAATTCAGGACTTAACTCATTAATAAAATCGCTCTCAGTAACTTTAAAGCCTGCTGCGGCTAATTTCTTGCCATAATCAAGGCCAAATAACCTCAGGTGATCATCTTGCCAGTAGAGGCGCTCTCTTTCCTTTGGATCAGTTACACTTTTATCTTCTTCCGTAATTGGATTGTTCCTATCAATAGGTACTTGAAAAATTCCCCAACCTCCAGGCTTCATTACTCTATAGAATTCTGTCATTACTTTATGAGAATCATCAACATGCTCCAATACATGATTGCAAATAACTACATCAAAAGTATTATCATCCATTGGTATATCATGTACATCCATCTTTACATCCGCCCAAGGTGATATTAAATCACCAGTAATATATTCTAAGTTTTTCATTCCTTTAAATAGTTTGATAAAACAGTATTCGGGAGCAATATGTAAGAATTTTATATTGTCTTTAAAAAAGTTAGTTTTCTCTTTCATAAACAACCACATCAATCTATGGCGTTCCAAACTCATACTATTAGGAGCAATGGCATTTTCACGAGACTTTAATCTTCCGTAAGGTAATAGTTTACGATAGGTTTTTCCGTTTATTGGGTCTTCAAATTTATCTCCTCTCATGAACAAAGAAAAAATCTGCAAAAAGAAGTGACTTACATGCTGTAAATAGTGCCTAGGTATAAGGCGTGTTGCTAAAGATATAATTAGTTTCATTAAATAATGTTTAAGGAAGCCAAAAATAAGAAAAGGATTTTATTCTCTATCCTCAAAGCGTTTAAATCCTAAACGAGATAACATCTTTTTTTCAAAAGCCCAAAAGAATTTAAATTGCCCAAATAAAGCACCAATAATTACGATTAGTACTTGGTAAATAGGAAAGATAATGAATATGCGAATAGGCCAAAATATCCAAGGAGAAAGAGCTTCTTTGTTCAAGCCAACCAGGTTGAGCACTGGCTGTGCTACTATTACAGCAATAGATCCAGTAATTGAGAATACAAGTAAAATTATGATAATTTGGAAATTAGAGGTAATCCCCCATTTTTCTTTAAGTCTATTCATATTGCAAAATTATACTTTTATCTTATCCTATTCAACTTTATTGCCGATAAGATTGAAAAGAAAGCTACCCCAATAGCTAAAACATAAAAGGAAATAGCTAAAGAATAATTATCAGCAATATAACCAAGTATTGGCGCACTTGTAGCAAAGGAAATTCTAATGATTAAACTCCTAATTGAAAGTATAGTAGCCCGCTTGTTAGATGTAGTATTTTCATTAATTGCATTACGCAAAATAGGCGTTACTATACCTCTTAACAAATAAATTAAAAGAATGAAAATAAGCCCAAAAACGGAAGCATTATAACCTAAAAATATAAATGAGGTAGACATAGCTAATGCTATGTAAAACAACATTTTATAGTTATTATATTTCTTTTCCAACTGATGAGCATTGAAAGAAGTGATTCCTGCTGAAAAATTAAGGACAGCCCAAAGAATACCAAAGTAAGCAAGCGGAATATTAATGGATTTGAAAAACGGTTGAGCAAACCATGCCATTGACAAAGTAGCCACTCCCATAGCAGAAGAATAAATAATAAGCCATTTTAGTTTTTGGTTATCTACCATTGCAAACTTTACAACCTCCAAAACAGCTTTAAAAGATCGATCCAATTTATTTTCCTTGTGAATTGTAGGTTCAATTAATGTAAAAGCAATAGGGATACTAAAAAATAGGATAGAAGTTTGTACATAAATAGGCATGTAAATAGAACCTACAGCTAAGAAACCACCTAAAATACCAGCAAAGGCTTCAGAAAAATTACCAATAGCATAGGACCTGCCTTCAATTTTAGTATAGCTTGTTTTACTCTTAGTTTCCAATAAGGTATCATAGATTATTGCACTATCGCTACCCGACATTAAGCTACCACCAATCCCCACTAATACTTGTGCAATGGCAAATGCATAAAAACCACCAAAAAATGAAAACACCAAAAAGCCAATAAAAGTGAAAATAGTACTGAATACGATAGTTTTTTTTCTACCAAAAATATCAGCAATAAATCCTGACGGGATTTCGAATAAGGCAACTGAAAAAGAAT